>OGZU01000100.1_pt1 | contig 27449 bp, 25 predicted proteins | sample 1576871 | NCBI WGS metagenome assembly OGZU01 (sample SAMEA3541580, study PRJEB24748) | human gut metagenome | biome: human gut; feature: human-associated habitat; material: faeces | place: China | collected 2012
AACGGCGACACGTATGTCTGCAAAATTACGCATATAATAAATTGAGATAAAAGTTTTATGGGTTGGATTTACTCAGGCGTGTTTATCACATTATTATATTATATAAGGTATACTTGCTTTGCCCCACCTTAATCAAACACATAGCCATAGTTGGTGCGCAACTCTTCGTACTCGGCTTCATAGCGCTGGCGCTGGTCTTCATCCTTGAAGGTCGAGGCGATGCGGGCTATCTCCTGCATAACCTTGCGGCCAGCGTCGATGATGGGCTGGAGGTCGTCTTTGACATAATCGAGGAAGGGGGCGTAGTAGTAGCCAATCTCTTCTATCATGAAATAGAAGGTGGAAAAGGCATCTTTGATGTCAAGGCGCTTGCTGAGCACGTCGGCGTGGGTCTGACGGAGGAGCATCTTGATGTTCTCGGTCTGTGCCGCCACCTCTTGGGCGGTCTTCACCTGATGGAAGAAGGTGTCGATAAAGGCATGACGCTCATGGAGATTGCGCTTGTAGAAGGTGGCACGGTTCTTGGCGTCACCGTTTTTGTCTACTTCCTCGAAACGCTCAGCGTGGACATTGGAGATGGCCACAGCCATGCCGCCGACATCCATCACCAGTCTGCGGTCGCGGGCAATGCGGATGACATAGCCCTCAAGGCCGGCATAGTCACCAGAGACGATGCGCAGCAGGGTGCGGTTCTGGGCGTAATAGACGAAAGGACGGAGGAGGAAACGCAGCCTGTCGGGCTCGGTCTCAGAGACGCGCATGAAGGGCTCCATCTGGTTACAGGGGATGGTAGCCACGCGGCCGGTGCTGCAGTTCTTGCACAGCTTGTGCAGGGGCAGACGCTCGTCGAGATAGGCCTGGAGCTGACGGGGAGAACCCTGGAGGAAAATCAGTCCGCTCACCGAGGGTGCCTCGACCTGACGCATACCGCCATGATTGCTGCGACGGGGCAAATATTTGATAGTCTTGTGAACGAAATGAGGGATGCCGTCTTGCTGGAGCTGCTGTTCGATGGATTTGACCTTGCGGTTGTGAACAAAGAGGTAGCTCCAAGATGTGCAAGTCGTGTCTGTCGCATCTTTCTTGCGACGCGAGCCGACGGTTGCTGGTTTCACTTCGGCGCATTTCTTCATTGCTGGGCCAGATGGTTTTTCTGGCTCAGAAAGGTGGGTGCCCTCTGGAAACGCGGTGCTTTCAAGTGGTTGAAGGCGTATGGTTTCGTCGGCTGTAGATGGAGAACTCGTGCAATCCTGCTTCATAAACTCTCTTCTACTTTATGTCTGCTTGGATGGTCATCATCACCTGGGATGATAGTGCCAAATCTGCTAAGACATTGTTCATAAAGTCATTCAATAGATGTATCGCCAGTGGAGATAAAGTTGGCTAATCGTCTTAAGTCTGCGGAACTTACCCGCACAGCATACTCACCTCTTTAGCGGCGTTGTATCTTTGTTTTCTTAGCGGGTCTTCTTATGGTAAGACCCACACTCTGGGGTAAGATTATGATTATCAATTCGGAGATTAAAGGGCAACTTGGTTTTTGCTAAACATTTGCGCAGATAAAATGAGATTAATCAAAAATTTTCTAAAGAAAATGATAAAAAATGCAATAAAAGCCGTAACTTTGTACACAATGACAGGTCTTACCATAAGAAGACCCACTATCAGCAAAAACCGGCATCTGCTGGTTTTCTTCAATTATACTCCCATGTTTTTCTTTCAGCGACAGACGGATGCAGATGTCCGCCCTCTCCCTCACGACCGTAGATGCCACGACGCAAATGCGCCTCTCACACATAACATCCCTGTTCTTCGATCTGCCTGCCGTCTCCCCTACTCTGCTGACCATCTTTACGACGCTGGAGGGTACCTCGGCAATGCTGGAGGGTACCTCCACGCAGCTGCTGACCACCTTTGGCGACACGTATCGGACGAAACGGAAGCGCGCGCCATACAAAGCGGAAGCACGCGCCATACGAAGCGGAAGCACGTAACGGCCGTCACGCGCCAGCAAATGCAGTCTGCAAGTCCATAAGCTGGACTGCAAACAGGATTAAGATTATCATTAAGCGAATAAAGCGGCTATATAAACATGGTATAGCCGACACTGGCTGCCACCAGTAAGGATATAAAAAAACGAAAAGCCATGGCTACTTCTGAAGGCTTTGCCTTGGCACTGACAGCGGCGATGACTGTCGGGAAACAAGGTTCCCATTTTCCCGATATATCAGCCTCCCTTCTGCCGATAGTTGATGGGCGACATGCCCACCTGCTTCTTGAAGAAAGTACCGAAGGCTGAGGCGTTGGGGAAGTTGAGGATGTCGGCGATTTCCTTGATACTCTTGTCGGTGGTGGTTATCAGCGAAACCGCCTTCTTGGTGATCGCCTTGAACACGAGCTGCTGCACGGTATTGCCCGACACCGACTTGACGAGCATGGTAAGGTATTTGGGCGACAAACAGAGCCTATCGGCATAGTATCTTACTCCCCTCTCCTCGGCATAATGGCTGTCGATGAGCTGCATGAGGCGCATATAGGTCTCGAGCTTGCGGCTGGGTTCGTTGTCGCCGTCGGTAGAAAGGGCGCGGAAGATGCTGCACAGCCTGTAGGTAAGCGAGAGCAACAGCAGGCGGCGCTCGTTGAGGGCAAACACATTGGCATCGCCATTGCCCGCAGCCAGAAGTTGGGAGTAGTGGGTCAGCTCGTCTTCATGCCCGGTGTGCATCACGCGGCAAGCCTTGGGGTTGACAAACTCCATGAATTTCATGCCCACCACCGTGTTGCCGAGGATGTCGCGGATGGAGTCGACGCGATAGAGGATGATGACCACGGAGCAGTCGGTGCTGTGGCGGGTCACGGTGAAGCTGACGCCGTGGGAGAGGAAGGCTGTCTCGCCCGTAGCCACCTGGTACTCCACCCCTTCACAAGTGAAGGAGAAGCTGCCCGAGGTACATACGATGATGCCCACATCGGTCACATGGAAGCGGTCGAAGAAGGCTTGTGGGAAGGAAGTGATATTGCCGCAGGAGCAACAGATGTCTTCATTGTTGGCCATCTGCTGTTCGAGGAGCGTGATGTTGTTGTCGTTCTGCATAGGTGTGCGATTGTCGGCGACGAAGATAGTAAAAATATCCAACACGACAAAAGAGAAAGCAACATTTGTAACAGATTGTGCTACAAATATTGCTTTCACCGCGTCTTATGTATAGATGCCAGAATGGCAGACTATCTAATAATTGACAAACCACTCACGCGTATCCTTGGATATGTCGCGCTTGGGCCAAGGCACCACGAGCATCAGTCCGGCAAAGATGATACAGGCATAGATGGTCCATCCCGATATTTCCTTGATGGCGGAGATAGTGGCCTGCACCTGCACCTTGCCCTTGGCAGAGATGGCTGCCATGTGTTGTGCCTCGGTCTCGCTCTTGCCCTGATACTGCATTCCGCGGGCTGTCTGGTCGTAGGTCATGGCTGTGGCTGCATCGGTGCGGTCGTAGTCATGGGCATAGCGGGTAATGTAATACTGCTGGCGATACTGAAAGAGGTTCTGGTAGAGAGCCGAACCTATGCCAGGGGCTATCACCATACGCACGGTGAGCATGATGCACACCCAGGTGGACAGCAGCTTGTAGGGCATGCGCTGGTTGGCGTAGACGGCGATGAGCGAATAGAGCAGCATCATACCCGTGGCTCGGATGACGACGGGCCACTTCATGCGCTCGAGCATGCCGTCGGTCTGCACCTCAAAGTACATGAACAGCGAGGCTGCCCCAATCAGTATGAAGCCGAGGGCGAAGAACCACTTGAAGTGCACGCCCTTGTTGTTGAGCAGCAGAATAGAGACGAGGCCGATGAAATAGCCCAACAAAACCCAGTTGCCGAGGGCTGCCACCTGGATCTGGTCGGTCTTCATGGCCACGCCCACAAAGATGTTGACCAGCATCGAACTGGAGTTGCATATCATCAGCGCGATGAAAAGCAGTATGCCGCCCTGGATGCTGCGCGAGCGAAACGCCTTGAGCATGAAGTAAGGCGAGCGCCGCGTCTTCTCGAGATAGACAAAGAGCAGGGTCGACACCACGCAAATCACCGTGGCCCAGCAGATGGAGGCGTCGTCGTACCAGTCGTAGACCTTGCCATATACCATAATATATATAAAGGAACAGCACATGAGGCAGAACACCACCACATTGCCAAACTTGGAAAACGACAAGGGCGACCGCTTGGTAGGATAAGGGTTGTAGGGCATGCACACCAGAGTGATGAGCAACGCCACGAGGATGGAGCCCAACATGGCATAATAGACCATCTGCCAATGGTAATTGTAGGCAAACCACGCCGTAAGCCACGTACCTATCTGTCCGAGCAGCATGAAGAAGAAGTAGATGATGGGCTGGCTCGCTTTCTTCTCGGTATCGAGCGCATCCCAACCTGCCTCATCGCTCGGCTCGTTGCCTGGCGACACATTGCGCGTGGCCTCGATACCAAACCCATACTTGATGAGGGTAAAGAGATTGCACATGAGCAGCGTCTGTCTCACAAATCCCATGATAAGGCTGTTGAGAGCCAGAATGAACAGGCTGTCGGTGTTGGCACAGATGTAGCTCTGCACCGCCAGAATCGAGAAGCCCACGAGGCTCATCATCTTCTGGCGTCGCACGCAGACCAGCTGGTAGAAGAACGGCGAGAACGCAGCCATGCCTATCGACGTGACAAAGCTGATGAAGGCGATGTGTTCTGACTGGATGCCAAGCCCACCCACCATCTCACTGCTATTGACGGAGTAGGCACCGCTGACCGTCATGATAGGTATGAAAAGTATGACAAGAAAGACTATGCCAAGGGGCTTTGGCACCCAGTTGTAGAACGGAAAATTCTTCGGCAAATGCGCGGGCACTGCCGTGTATATCTCTGCTTGTGTCATTTCTTGAGTTGAGCCTTAACTACGACCATCATTCCTGCAGCCAGCTTGTCGTTGTCGGCCTTGGAAATTCCCTCAAACTCTATCCTGACGGGCATACGCTGCTGAATCTTGACAAAGTTGCCAGCAGAGTTGTCGGTGGGCACGAGAGAGTACTTGGAACCTGTGGCGCCGGATATGGCGGTAATGCGGCCCTCAAACTCCTTGCCATCAAAGGCGTCGACGGTCATGGTGACCTTCTGGCCCACATAGAGCTTCTCCACCTGGGTCTCCTTGTAGTTGGCGATGACCCACTTCTGGGTGTCGGGCATGATGTAGGTGATGGTCTGACCGGCGTTGACAGCCTGTCCGTCTTCGAGCGAACGACGGCCGAGTTTGCCATCGCAGGGAGCGGTCACCACGCAATAAGAGAGGTTGAGCTTGGCCATCTCCAGGGCAGCCTCGGCACGCTCGATGGCTGCGGCGGTATTCTTCTTGCGTGTCTGCACCTCGTTCACGCCCGAGTAGGCAGCCTTCTGTTGTCGGCGGGTGGCATCGAGCTTCTTCTTGGTGGCATTATACTCGGTCTCTATCTGCTCGAGCTGGATGGGGGTGGCGGCATTGCGGGCCACGAGGTTCTGATAGCGCTGGCGGTCTTTCTCCAGTTTGGCAAGACGTATCTCTATCTCGGCTATCGACGCCTCGTAGACGGTGGCAGAGGTCTGGGTGGTCTGGAGCGAAGCGTCAACCACATTGGCACCGGCCATGGCATCCTTGAGGGCTGCCTCGGCTTCCATCACGCGGATGCGGTATTCACGGTCGTCGAGCACCAGAAGGGTGTCGCCCTTCTTCACATCCTGATGCTCCTTGAAATAAATCTTCTTGATATATCCCGAAGCGCGCAGGTTGACGGGCGAGATATACTGCTCAACCTGTGCGTCATCGCTCTTCTCATTAGATTTGTAGTCCATAAACATGCAGCCAATCTTCACGATGCCCCATACGAGGATGGCCACACCGATAAGGCTTACAAGCAGCTGGCGTATGCGCTGGCGCTTGAGCTGGGCGGCGGTAACTTCGTGGGTAGACTGGTTGGGGGTGTCGTTGCTGGTATTGTTGTTGGTGGGGTTATTGCTTGTTTCCATTTCTTTGATGTTGTTTGTAAGTTTCTATTATTTGATGAGTTTGTCCAGCTGGCCAGTGAGTTTGAGCAGAGTCAGGTTGGACACCTGGTAGTTGAAGTGGGCGGTGAGATAGTTGTTCTGAGCGTCGCTCATGCTCATCTCGTCCTGCAGCACCTCGGTCATCGAGGTTATGCCCTCACGGTATCTGTCGCTTGTGACCTTATACACTTCCTCGGCAAGCAGGTAGTTGTCGCGCTGCTTGCTGAAGTTGCGCTGGTTGTTGGCCAGATCGTTGACGGCGTTGGCATACTGGGTCTGCATACCCTTAAGCGTATTCTCATAGGAGATGCGGGCGTTGTCGATATCCACCTGGGCCTTGCGTATCTTCGACCGCTTCTCAAAACCGTCGAACACGGGGATGCGCAGCGACACACCTATGCCGTTGGACTTGTACCAATGGTTGGACTCGCCGGCATGAAACCAATTCCTGATGTTGTCGGTAAAGGCTGCGTAGGTCCAGTTGCCCGTGAGCGCAACGGTGGGGAGGTATCCGTCTTTAGCAAGTTTCTTCTTCTGTTCGGCGAGGGTGCGCTGGGTCTGCAGCAGCTGGAGCTCATAGAGGTTCTCGTTGAGTCCGGTGAGCGACGCCATGTCTATCTGTTCGATGTCGGCTTTCTCTACGGCAATGATCTTGTCGGCAGGATAGTCGATGACATATTTCAGCATGTTATACTGCTGGGTGAGCATGGCCTTGGCATTGTCATACTGTACGCTAAGGTTCTCGAGATTGACATTGACACGCTTCACGTCGACGCCGAGCGCCATGTCGTTGTCATGGAAGGCCTGGGTGATGTCGCGCAGTTCCTCCAAGCGCTTGATGTTGTCCTTGATAATGGCTATCTGCTCTTCGGTATTCTGGGCGAGATAGTACATCTTGCTAATCTGCACTATCAGGTCTTCCTTGGCCTTGGCGTAAGAGAGCGTGTTGAGGCGGTCGAGGGTCTTGGCGATGTCGAGGGCAGTAAGTGCCGTCTGGCTGTAGAGCGGCATCTGCAGCTGGATGCTTGCCGACGAATTGTACTGCAACGTCTTGGTAACATTGTAAGGCTTGCCATAAGCGCTACCGTCGGTCACCGATACTGGGGGAGTGAAATTGTCGTTGAGTCCGGCGCCGATATTGATCTGTGGCAACAGGCGGGCGCGGTTTTCACTGACATCGTGCTTGCCTTTAAGCACATTGCCCTCATAAGTCTTCAGATTTAGATTTCGCTCAATGCCCATCTGCAGGCATTGACCCAGAGACAGCGTCTCCTGTGCCATGGCATGGCACAAGAGAAGTGTCAAGGAAAATGTGAACAATATTCTTTTCATACCTAACTTTGATAATTCGGCTGCAAAGTTACTGATTAATTATCGCTTAGGCATATTCATAAAATATCACAAGTTGTTCACATTTTCCCTTTATCCATGTTTCTATGATAGTTGCTTGCAATTATGACTATAACAGCTCATCAATACCCATAATTGCGCAGGAACTGTCTGGCCATAGAGTCGCCGTTGGCTGCTGCCTTACGCATGAAATCGAGTCCGGTTGCCTTGATTTTCATACCGCCTCGCCCCTCGTAGAGCATATATCCAAACAGGGCGTCTGCGACGGTATGGTGGCTGTCGACCACTCTATCGAGCAACTGGCGTGCCTGGTAGTCATCGGCGTTGGAGTGGTTTTGAAGCAACAGATGGGCAAGATTGCAGGAAGCCTGGGCAAAATCGGCCGACATGCAGCCTTCGCTTTCGACGCGCTCTTCCTCCAGGGCCACGTATCGCTCGTAATAATCGCGTGCCGCCTCTTTGTTTACTCGCCCATAGTCGGGGTAATAATACATATTGCCAAGCCAGTAGAGAGGTTCGGCGTCGCCACCCTCTTCGCTCTCCTTCAATAGCATAAAGGCTTGGTTGAAGTCGCTTTCCACCACATCGCCATCAATGAGAAAACGGGCTTTGTAGTACATACCCATCGGGAAGCCCTCGTCGGCAGCTTGGCTATAATATTCATACGCCTTGCGGCCATACCATTTTCTGCTGCGGTGTCTCGGAACGTGCTTCAAGTCATAGTCATCATAGTAGGTATAGCAAACACTGTACAGCTCAGCCAGTTTCATATAACTGTCATCACAATAGGCATCAAAGTCATCGCCAATATCCATCAGGTAATCGTGGGCAAGGCGGAGATTGTGGTGGGGAGACTGAGCGTCGTTGCCGTCGCCATCCTTGTAGTATACCCAAGTGAGATAAAGCAGCAGGTCTTCATGACAAGAGGATGGCTGGGCGCCACCGTCAATCTCCTGGAAATAGCCGTCCAGCAGTTCTCGTGCCAGTTCATAGTCCTCGTCGTTGACAAGGTCATGCGCCATAGCCTCAACATCATACTCTTCATAAGAGAAGTCTTCATCTATGCAGGTCGGCATATTATCCAGCATAAACTGCACCTTGTCTTCCCACTCCACTTCGGGATAGAGTTCATAGAGTTTGCCCTTGGCTCTTGGCTCGCCCGTCTCATCGGCTTGGAGCAGCCATGCCTGGGCGCTGGCATCGTCATGCTTGCATCCCTTGCCTTCGGCGTAACGGATGCCTACAGTAAACATGCACTTGGCGTTGCCCTGCTCAGCCCCACGGAGATAAGAGGCAAAGGCTTCGGAATAGAGTTTCTGCTCATCCAGAGCAACTCCACGACCGTACAAGGCCGCAACAAGGCCATGAGAGGCTGCAGCATCAAACCACAAGACCGCCTTCTTGGCATCGTGCTCACAATTGTCTACGCCTTTCAGGTAAGCCCATGCACGCTTGTTCATCTCTTCGGCGGTCATGCCAGCCGACTGTTCGCGCACTTCATCCTCGGGGAAATACTGAGACATGCGCTTCTTGGCGCGCTCGTCTCCCGCATCGTGGGCCATACGCAGATAGCGACGCGCACCAGCATCGTCCTTGGGGGCTCCCAAACCTTTGTGCAGATTGGTGGCAATATTCAACATGGCTGTGGTGCAACCCTGGCTGGCACTCAGGATATAGCAATCGTTGGCAGCTGCATAGTCACCTTGCTTCTCGAAACACCAGCCAAGATTACTGCGTGCCGCAGCATCGCCACGCTCGGCGGCAGCACGCAGGCATCGCATGGCGAGCGCAAGGTTCTGCTGAAATCCCTCTTTGCCACACAGCCAGTTGTAGCCACGCTGGGCCATACGGGCGGTGGTGAAGCCTTGCCACTCGTCATCCCTGATGGGGCCGAACCACTCGTCCAGTCTATGCTTGGCTCCCTCATGTCCTCTGTCGGCATACACCTTGGTCAATCGGTAACAGCGGTCGAGCAGCAGTGGATTGGTCTTGACTTCGTCATACAACAGGGAGGCCAAGGCGTAGGCTGCGTCGGGATTGCCATGTTCGGTAGATTTCTCCAGCCAGTGGCGTGCCTCTGCCTTGTCCTCAGCACATCCATGGCCAGTATCAAGGAAGAGTGCGTAACGGTACATGCTTTGCGAATTGCCCTTCTCGGCACCATGGCGAGCCAGTTCACAACAACGCCTCTCATTGCCGGATGCGTCCCTATCATGGATATAGCAAGCCAAAAGGCCGTAGAAATCACCCACATCAGGGTATTTGCTCCACGCCTTTTCATACAATATCACGGCATCATCATAGTCCCCAGCCTTATACAGCTGCTCGGCTTCGTCATAGAGCCTCTTGGCTTCCATGCCAACATCCTCGCTACCGCGTTTCAAAAAGTCTAATAGACCCATAATAATAGTATATCTAATATCATTTGCACTATATATATAATAATAGGTGTCGGCCAAACGAGCGACCGTCAGCAGACTAATACACCAAATGCAAATGTAGGGATTTATCTCGGCATAACAAGCGTTCTGCCCCATCTTTTTTTACGAAATGATGTCTACCACAGGGAATTGGTATATAGAAGGCTCCGTAATAACACCTTCATGGTTCTATAGCCAAGCCAAGTACCCTGTTACTATAAAAAGTCCTACAACTGTTTATACCTTTTGCGTAAAAAAGTTAATGTCAAAGGGTACAGACAAAGTCCTTTACCTTTGCTTGTTGTTCTTCCTTGGTCATACCTCAATTCTTAATCATTGAATCAAGTACATTGCCATACTCTTCAAAGGCTATATCAGTTATATTTAGCATAAATCATCACAGGTCTTTGCTTTGAAGCACCTCGATATATCTCCATCACTTTAGTCACGCAATCCCTCGATACCGTGAAGCAACCTAGGCTCTCTGAACCTAATGGAATATACTCCCTTTCACCAGAAAATCTCGTCACCTTTCCCGCCGAATGAATCAAGATACCACGAGTCTCAGCTAAATAGTTCGTCTTGTCAAGTCCTCTAAGGCGAATACAATTCTTAAACTTACGCCCCTTTCCTACCATCACATACCGTCCAAGGCTGGAGCAGCCACTTCCAAACTCATTGCTGAACTTAGGCTTGGCATCAGTATTTCCTTTGCCACTGCCATGCATACAATAGCTACTCATCAAGCGCTTGCCATTCTGCAAGTCATATATGAAGAACCGCTTCTTGCCCGAAGGTATGGAGAAATCGACCAAGATATAATTATCCGTGCTATACCCTCGTCTATCGCAATAGTCCCTTACTTGCGACAAATTCTCGCAATCCACCTTGCCATACCATTCCTTGGCATCGATGTAATTCTTATACAATGGTTTCGTATATCTTTGATATATTGGAGGGACGAAAGGAATGCAAGCCATCAACAGTAAGACCACTAACAATACGATATATTTCTTATTCATTGTCTTCATTCAATTTAATTTTTTGTTTAGTGATAGCAAATAATATCCAGCTGATAAGAGCGCTGGCCAAGATTGGCGCACAATAGACGATGAAGTTCTTTGCGAAATATCCCATACCGATAAAGTTGGATAAGTTTTGGGTGTCTTTTATCAATATCTCTGCACACTCTTCCGCAGATATACCAATAAATCGTCCCCATACCAAAGCTGTTGCCAAGGCATTCATTATCAGCCACGTGAGACAGGCGTAGTATTGGCGTCTGTATTTTGTTTTCTTGAACAACGGCGACCGCTCTTTAAGTTCGCCCATCCCCTTCCAGGACCTTACGAAAGCAGGCAGGGCTAAAATTACAGGAAGCAACCATACCAAATAAACTAACAATAGTATAAACGCTGCATTGTACGATATGCCGAGCATAACCGCCAAGTCGGCATTGACGGCACACAACAAGACATACAGATAATACGAGTATGAGATGGGAGTAGCGGGCGTCACGTCCATATGAACACCGTAACGTATTGCCTCAACGACCACTAAGATTAATATCGCGTAAATCACCAATGTTTTTTTCTTCAACAAAGGATATAAAGCAAGGCAAATATTTGTGACACATAGTATCACGATGCTACCCCACATGGTGTAACCCGCATGCGATGGGGCAAGAAATATATTTCCTTCGTTTTCCACCACCATGTGGTAGGCCGGCATTTCCACTCCATCTATTCCTGCATTAAAAAGCCCATAAAGAAACATTACAGCAAGACCAATGGCTATCGGAGCCAGCACATAATTGCGCCGCCATATCAGAATGACACTTGCCACAACGGACATTACGCCACATATAGCCATTTGGATTGGAAACGACCAATGAAGTAATAATGCAAATAGTATAAAAACGATTCCCCAAAAGATTATTCCCCAAAAAGGCAAGAAAAGCAAGCAAATACTCGACTCCAGAGAAGATATCCAATCCTGCACCTTCCTAATAGCGTCATTGCCATCAACATCAGCATAATAATCGGTATTCTTTTCAAGATATTCCCTTATCATGCGACGTTTTAACATGTCCTTCTTCAGCCAATTGCCATCAATATTCTCCAATTCGGGCGCAATAGCCTCTTCCGCCTGTTGCTTCAACTGATTGCGATGCTCTTCTATTTTGCCAAGCATCTTATGTCGTTTCACATACAACATCGCATAACAAACAGCACTAATGCCAACAGCACCTACCAACCATCTCCAATCGATGTAATCGGATCCTCTAAAGCAACACACCCAGACTATGAGTACAAAGCAAGCCCAGGGCAAGACTATTCTAATAATTTTCTGCATATTGTTCATTGCTTTTATTATAGTTTTTATCTGTTTGCAAAGATAGCCTTTTGTTTTGTAATGGTAATGAGCACGAAGGTATGCTTGTATGAAATGGTGATGTTAGTGTATAAAACGACATAAACGAGTGTCCCACAACATAAGGCGGAATTCTGTTTACAATCAAAACACCATAAAAAAAGCCTGCCCGCTCAGGGCATAAAAAAAGAGTTCAACGATGTTGCTCATTGAACTCTTTGCGGAGAGAGAGGGATTTTATACCACTCTACCATCTTCTGTAACTCGTTGATATTCAAGTGCCGTCTTTAGGCATTTTCGCTTATTTTGCACGAAAAATGGCGCAGAACTGGCGCAAGACAAAACGTCTTAAAACACTGTGTATGAATGACTTTTGTTACACAATTTAACTATTTTAAGAAATCTATCGACTCTATTTTCTACTCCACCCCTCAAATCTTTGAGGAGATTATGGCATTACGACACTCGCTTCTTACTTTTAAACAAGTCGATTGTCATTGTTTTCTGTTTATCATCTCATAGCCTTTGTATTATGTTTATGAATTGCCCTTATGAAAGGGGGATAATACTACACCATGACCACTATCTTACCATTATTATTCAAATGCCTATAAGTCAAATATGACTCTGAAAGTTGTATCTTCATGTAGCAATATTGATTTTCAAGATGTTACATAACTTTTATAGGCATTGAAATATGTAGCCTACTTGTAGCGTCTTGTAGCACGATGTAGCGTTATATCCTATTATTGGTACAAAGTTAGTATAAAACCATTAGAATAAAGATAAATTCCTCGTGTTTAACACTAACTTTGCGCCAAAATACTGATGTTAGAGGCTACAAACAAAGTCCTTTACCTTTGCTTGGTATTCTTCCTTGGTCATACCTCCAGTCTCTATCATTGAGTCAAGTACATCGCCAAGCTCATCAAAAGCAATATCATGATGATATTCTTTTGTTGTTCCATCCTTTTCTCCATAGATACGGTAGTAATCAGAACCTTCATCCAAAGCAATATATACCTTGCCCTGAAATTGGAAACCATTCACTTGCATGACAAGAGCCGCCATAGTGAAGTCTTCGCCATTGACATTCTTGACAATTTGGGTAGCATACATCTTTGAGATGCCCCAACTATTGATAACGTCTATCGAGGTTGTGTGAAGAAATTGGGAGAAGATGGTGTTCACAACGCTTCTTACATGTTCTCTGTCTAATGTTTTCATTCGTATAATCTTTTAAGTGGATATTCTTATACTAAGCCAAAAGACTCTTTGCATATTCACGCAATCTTTCCAGGTGCTCCTGTTGGCTCATGCCGCCTGTCTCAATAACCGTATCGAGCACTTGCCCCAAGTCTTTATAGGCAATACTCTTCTTTTCCTCATGCAACATTCCGTTCTGTTCGCTATACAAGCCAAAGGTTTGCTTAACTCGGTTATTAGTTACATAGAGCCTGCCTTGATAGTTGAAGCCATTAACATCCATCATCAAGGCAGCCACGTTTTTCTCCATTCCATCAACCGTGATTTCTATTTGAGTTGCAACCTTGTTTGTTACTCCCCAACTATACACCACATTAAGCGGTGTGGTGAGAGCCAACTGCTGCAAGATGGTGCATGCAGCTCTTCCAATCTGTTTCTTACTTAATCTCTTCATATTTCAAAGTGGTTATGCAAAGGGTAAAGCCGTGAACCTTACCCCTTGCGGTAAGTACTAATCAAATTCAAATGGGTGTATATAATAATAGGTGTCCTCCGAGTCGTACTCGTATTCGTTGATGAAGTCCACCATTTCTTCCTCTGTCCGCTCGCCTTGGCTAATGCCGGTCTTCTCACACCATGCCTCAATAGCATCGCATATGGTGTCATACACATCTTCACAAATATCTTCAAAGTTGCCACCAGAAGAACTTACACAACACTCTTCGGGAAAGAAACCTCCTTCATCGTGAACATGGAAAATCTCACATCCACATTCTATCTCACGATAGCTTATGGAAAGTTCATTGCCAAGTACCTTATTCAATTCATCAAAGAACAGGTCACAGGCAGTCCATGCACTTTCTGTATCGAATGATAACAGACCTCCGTCCTTGTTATACTCGAACTCAGCCCAATAGATATGTCCACGGACTGATATACCGCTATGCTCACAGTCAATGCCATAGTGCTCTGCCAACTTGTAAAGATATACATCCTTACTATTCACCCCCATCATTTGAAGGGTGTTCCAAAGGTCGCTCAATGCCTTGCGTGAACCTCTCACCTTGTACTGCGTGTCACAAATATTGCTCATACTTCAAAAATTTTATTTTCCCTTTCGTAGTAAAACTACTTCCGGGATTTGTTAGAAATTATGTGCCTTAAAAAGGTGTTATGCACATCGATGCAAGGTTTGGCTCCAAAATACGACCCGTAGGCGTGGAGATTTTGGAAGCCAAGCAGAGCCTTGACCTTGCAAAGCGATAAGGCATAACAAATACCTTTGCACAATAATTTCAATAAATCTCGGAAGTTATATTGAGTATGAAAAAAAGAACCGCATACCCTTATAGACTAATTGTCTACAAAGGTATGCGGTAAAATATAGGATATTGCTGATGCAAGCAGCAAGACGAAGAGAGAAACCATTTTGCTCCTCATCATAGGAACGAGGGAATTTTGTTAAAGAAATATAAAAGAGAGTAATAACGATTGGCAAATTTGCCAATCGTGTTTTTTTGTTGTATTTTTGCAGCGATTCCAAATGTGGCGACAACACATAAAATACGGCTGGGATTATTAGATTTAATAATTAAAGAACAAATTATGGAACCCAAAACAAAAGTAAGATGGGTAGATGAAAAGCGAGTCTATGTGGAAACTCCACAGGGCGATGACTTTATCGTTGGCTTCCCAGATGAAAGCTTCTACCGCTGCCAAAAACAAGCCTCTTGGTTTCAAGTGGACAAATTTGTGGCATCCCTTTTTGACAAGTATTATGAAGGAGATGCAAGTGTTATCATGGGAGAAATCAACAGGCAGATGTTGATAAACCATGTAGGTTCAATCTTCTCTTACTATTCCTTTGACAAGGAGTCCGTTTCAAAGGAACGTGTCCGTATAGGGCAGCGCATCCGAGAGCTGCGTGAAGCAAAAGGAATGGATGCAAAGCATCTGGCATTCTATGCAGATATTGATGCAGCCAATCTTTGTCGTATTGAGTCTGGCAAATATTCTGTCGGATTGGATATACTCACAAAGATAGGATATGCTTTGGGAATGGAAATAGATTTTGTTGAACCTAAACATCAGTAATCTTATGGTAGATATCAATGAATATGCTCGTGAGACAACTTGCGAGTATAAGGGAGAGGTATATTCTGTTCGCGACAATGGAGCAGTAATGCGCCATGCTCGTGAAGGGAAAAAAGCGAGAAAATTAGATAATGTCTGGACTTTTGGAACAAAGGATAAGGCAAGAGGCTATATGATGATAAGCTCGCACAGAGTTCATATTATTGTAGCCAAGGCATTCATTCCTGGCAATGAAGATGGGAAGATGGTGGTCGATCATATAGATACCAACCGTTGTAACAACAGAGTTGAAAATCTAAGATGGCTGACAAAACTTGAAAATGTACTACTAAATGAAGCAACACTTAAAAGAGTAACCTACCTTTGCGGAGGTGATATCAATAAGTTTATCGAGAATCCTTCATGCCTACAAGATTTAACGGGAAGCAACCAGGATATCATGTGGATGAGAACGGTTACGCCAGAAGAAGCCAGACTTGCTATGGAACATATTTCTTCATGGGCTAAAAGACCAATATCTTCATACAAGATGATGAAGGAAAGAGAAACGACAAAGGATTTTGAAGACTGGTTGAAGAAACATGAAATAAAAGAAACCAATCCTTTCTTAGGGAATGGTCAAGTAGAAAAGCAAAGAACTTCAACAGAAGAAACCAATAGCGACGAAGAAGCATGGGAAGAAATACGAAGGGCACTCACCGCTCCTCGGACAGAGCAGGCAGAGTATAAAAATCCCATGATGAAAGAATTGGAAGAGAGAAAAAGGCTTGCGGAAGAAAAGAAAGAGTCTTTAACAAAAGGAACTTTCCAAATAGGATTCTATGAGAAGATGCAGTTTCCACTTTGTCCAAAAGAAGCCACAGGGGGATTGGATTCGTATGCAAAAGAATTACAAATAGGCGCTGTGATAGCCATAAGTGAAAAAGGCGACGAATACACAATAGCGTCCTTGGGATGGACAACGGAATGGGATGCTATCCAAGTGGAGTTAACAAATAACGGGAAAAGAGCACACTTCTATATTCATATTAAATATGAAGAAGGAATGTATGTTCATTGTAACGAAGAATATAGAGACCAGTATAGGTTCTGTGATTCACCAAACGTCTTGCAATGCGGAGCAAGAACACAATGCTACTTCCCTCTTTGTCCAAAAGAAGGAAACGTAACTTTGGAGGAATACGCAGACATTCTTCAGAAAGAAGTGTTATTTGAAAAGAACCAGTATTGCGATGGATATGTCATTGACAGGGAAATTACACATTCCACAGATGGACACCCAATTCTCTATGTCGGTGTTAGCCATCCTAACTCGCTCTAAATTGGACTTTGATTGAAAATCAAGAAGTTGGGCGTTTGCCTATATTATATAGGTAACAATATGGAAACGAGCGGACTTCTGCTCGTTTCTGTATTTTGCAATATGCAAAGAACGCCTTAATTCGGGGACAAAGATACGATATTTTTCTAAATATCCAATGATTTACAAGAGGAATTTTATGGAAATTAGAACTTTTGCGTAAAATCTGATGCTTACCAACACAATATGCATCCAAAAACAAACAGCAGGTATTCGGATATAGTTTATCCGAATACCTGTTGCCATAACGTTTTATTGCTGACGATGATTCTGACATCGGCTTTCATGTACTGTTGCAATATTGGGGTATTTTGTCCCTGTGTGCTCACAGTGGCTGTAGCCATAAAATAGTTGCCATCTTCCCTATGTATGAGTTTGGCATTATGGCTTATGATGTTGCAGTTATAAGATGCATTGTCGTTGCCCTCGAAAGAAACATGAGTTGTCCTTGGCTCATCGAAAAGATGCAAATACTCAAAAAAATCTTAAAACATTCTTTATCCCCGATTAAATATCGTACCTTTGCAACCGAAAGAGTTCTTTGAATGGTTATGCAAATCACAGCAGGATGCTACATTCTGTATATTTCTAATTCGTAACCTCTTCTTTTTATGAGATAAAAACTTATCTCATTCTCAATTACTTATAAAAAATAAGTACTTTCGATGAAAAATCTTCGATAAAAACGCAGAAATGAGCGAATTTGGGTATTTATCTGACGGTCAGTGACATTTGCCCCATAATGCGACGGTTGGCATACAGCCGAAATACGTGACATGGGAAGAATATTGCAACGGTTGCGCTTCCAAACCATTACCCGGACTTTGGAGCATATTTATCCGCAACAGTTTGTATTTCAGTGTTCTGCACAAGCCTTGATTACTGCTTTACGGCTCTCACAAAGTAATTTTGCACCAAACAAAAGTAACGAGTATGAGAGCGACATTCAAGACCGTGTTCTATGTGAACGCAAGTAAGGAGAAAAATGGAATTGTGCCCATTATGGGACGAGTGACAATCAACGGGACTATCGCACAGTTCATCTGCAAGCAGGCCATCCAAAGGACGCTTTGGGATGCCAAGGGCAACCGCGCAAAAGGCAAGAGCAAGGAGGCACAGGCGGTGAACGCCGCACTTGACAACATCAAGGCGCAGATTGCCAAGCACTACCAGCGGATTTCTGACCGTGATGCGTATGTGACCACCGAAATGGTGCTCGCACAGTCCTCCGTATGGATTTACTCCATCCCGCTGAAGCACATCGTGACGACCTCCCACTATAACGGCAAGATACCGCGCAACCCGTTCGCGCAATACCATGTGGACCCGGACTTCAAGGAAAGGGAGTACCTGACGAAAAAGAACTGAGGGCGTTCGCCACTGTGGAAACACCATTTCTAACAGGAACGAGCTGCTGCGTAGCACCCGTATCTGCAAGGAACTTACGCGGAAACATGGACTACATATTGCAAACGGCAAGGATAACGTCAAGCGTGAGCGGCTGAAAGAGCCGGACAGGATAAAGTACGAGCTTTACGACATCCTCAAAACCGAGGTCGGCAGGTGCGGCAATTGGGACGTGCTTGTCGCCAACCTGAATCGGCAGGGCGTGGAAGTGCGGTTCAAGCACAAAGAGCAGACGGACGAAATACAGGGCGTGGTCTTCACCAAGAACGGCTATCATTTCAACGGCTCCAAAGTGGACAGGCGTTTCAGTTATTCCAAGATTAATGCGGCATTGCAGTGCAATAGATACAAGGAGCGAATGGAACTGGCATCAGAAACAAAACACCATGTTTCAGAAACGCACAATGCATCGTTACCGTCCCCCACTGGACACGGCGAGTTTTTCATCGGCTCATTAGGATTGCTGAACGGCAGTTCTTCCTACAACGCCGCCGATGCGGAAGCCAATCAGGAAATGGCGAAGATTCTTCGCAGGAAGAAGAAACGTAAACGAGGCATGAGGTTATGATTATGCTGCCAAATGGTTATAAGTTCTGAACATTCTGATGCACATCTTTCTTGTGAAGCCGAAATTACCAACAAATGATTAGGGGACGCGAGCAATAGTAGCTGAACAAAAACTCTATTCATTCATTGTTGCATGTTTTTCGCCATGTAAATAGCTGGATATAAGATGCTTTGTATTCAATCATTATTTATGGGTATTGCGTAACTGATTGGATTTTAGTAATTTTGCATCCAAAAAAAATATGGACTTAACTTATGCAGACACTCAAAAGCAACATACGGGAAATGATATTGAAAGCGGCCCGAGGCAAATTCGCAAGGAAAGGTTTCCTAAAAACTTCCATGCGTGATATTGCCGATGCCGCTGGAATGGGCGTGGGCAATGTCTATAACTATTTTGCGGGCAAGGACGAACTGTTTCAGGCGGTAGTCCGCCCCGTGACTGATGAGTTCAAGCGGTTATTGGAAAAGCATCATGGACAAAGTGGCAGGGATGCCTTGGAAATGTTCTCGGAGGCTTATTTCAGGGATTGTGTGAACGAATATGTGCAGTTGATTGACAAGTACAGGACGCTTATGAGAATCTTGTTGTTTCTTGCGCAAGGTTCTTCGTTGGAGACATTCCGGGAGCAGTTCACCAACAGGGCTACCGAGCAGGTCAAGGCATGGTTCGCCGACAACAAGCAAAGACACCCGGAAATCAATGTCGCGGTATCCGATTTCTTCATACATCTGCACACCGTATGGATGTTCACACTGTTTGAAGAAATGCTGATGCACAACATTCAGAGACAGGAAATAGGTCGGATAGTTGAGGAATACGTGCGCTTCGAGATACAGGGATGGAAGAATATAATGAACATATATGAAACCGAAGTATGATAGATTTTGGCATCAGCCTGCATTCAGGCTGGTAAAAAGAGGAGGAAATCTCGTCAAGGGATTCCCTCCTCTTTTTTTTGAACGTTTCGGAATATCGTTCGCTTTTGCGCACCTTTCTTACACTCGGCAGAGTGAGCAAGCTCCCTGCCCTCGCTCAACCGAAAGGTCCATTATTCATCCAATTGGCAAGAATGGATATAATCAACCAAATATAACAACAGAGTATGAAACAAGAAAAGAAAAAGAAAGGCTTGTCCCGGCTGATGGAGATAGCGGGACAGCGCAAGGGACTGCTCATCGTGGCAGGCGTGTTGTCGGCGGCGAGTGCCGTATGTATGCTGGTGCCCTATTGGGCTGTGTATGAAATCCTTCGGAAACTGCTGGAACATGGCGGTTCACCGACTTCAGCCAATGGCGCAACCATGGAGCTTTTGGGATGGACTGCGCTCGGAGGCCTCGCCCTCGGCTTGCTGACGCTTTATGCCTCACTGATGGCTTCGCATGTGGCGGCATTCAACATTCTCTACGGTATGCGTGTGAGACTCTCTGAACATATCGGACGGTTGCCATTAGGCTTTCTGACTAACACATCAACGGGAGCCATCAAGAAAACGATGGAACAGAACATTGAGAAAATGGAGACATTCATCGCCCACACCATCCCCGACATAGTGAATGTCGTCGCCACGGTGGCGGTGATGTTTGCTATCTTCTTCTCGCTCTCCGGGTGGATAGCGGCGGTATGCCTTGCGGTCATAGCCCTGAGCATCGCCCTGCAGTTCGGCAATTTCATGGGCAAGAAAGCACAGGAGTTCACCAGAGCTTATTTCGACGCACAGGAACAGATGTCGGCCTCTGCTGTGCAGTATGTGCGCGGTATGCCTGTGGTGAAGATATTCGGGCAGAGCGTTCTTTCGTTCCGTCGCTTCCATGCGGAGATAGAGGCGTACAAGACATTCGCACTTCGCGTGTGTGATACCTATCAGAGTGGAATGATTGCGTTCACGGTGTTGCTTAATTCCGTTGTCACGTTCATTCTTCCCGTCGGCATCATGCTGTTGCAGGCCACTCCCGGAAGCATTGCCCTCGCCGCCGTGTGGCTGTTTTTCATCATCATGGGTCCGGGCGTGGCATCACCGGTCTATAAGCTGATGTATCTCGGCAGCAGCACACGGGAGATAGATGAAGGCGTGGAGCGTATCGACCGCATCCTGAACCGATGTCCTGTGGCGGAGTCAAAGCATCCGCAGATGCCCGTGACCTGTGACATTGAGTTCCGGCACGTGTCGTTTGCATACGAGAACACGGACGAGGGCACACGGACTGAAGCCTTGCGTGACATCTCGTTCGCGGCAAGACAAGGTGCGATAACCGCCCTCGTGGGACCGTCGGGCAGCGGCAAATCGACCGTTGCCAACCTGATACCCCGCTTCTGGGATGTGACGAAAGGGGAAATCCGCATTGGCGGGGTAAATATCAAGGAGATAGCCACGGAACGGCTGATGAGCCTCGTGTCGTTTGTCTTTCAGGACACGTTCCTCTTCTACGACACACTCTATGAGAACATTGCTGTGGGCTGTCCCCATGCGACGGCAAAGCAGGTGGAGGATGCCGCCCGTGCCGCACAATGCCACGACTTCATCAGCCGCCTGCCACAAGGCTATCAGACGCGCATCGGTGACAATGGCGTCTATCTCTCCGGCGGCGAGGCGCAGCGTGTCTGCGTGGCTCGTGCCATACTGAAGAATGCTCCGATACTGGTGCTTGATGAGGCTACAGCCTTTGCCGACCCGGAGAACGAATACCGCATGCAGCAGGCTCTTGCCAAGTTGATGAAAGGCAAGACGGTGATAGTCATTGCTCACCGTCTATCGTCCATCGTGTCGGCAGACAACATCGTCGTGCTGAAAGAGGGGCGTGTGGCGCAACAGGGACGGCACACGGAACTGAGCCGCACGCCGGGCGTATATAAAAATATGTGGGATGCCTATACGAGCGCATACCATTGGACGTTGAACAAAAATTAAAAGCAATATGGGAAAAAGGAATTTCTTAAACAAAGTCTTGCAAAACACAAGTTGTCCGCAAGGATTTTGGGGACGGATGATTTTGCGGGGAATGAATTGTTTTCATGCATCTTTGGCTAATCGTGGCATGAAGCAAGTGAAATGGCAGCCGGAATGGAATGTGCTTGATATAGGCTGCGGCGGTGGTGCGAATTTGAAACGTCTATTGAATTTATGCCCGAAAGGAAACATCTACGGCATAGACCTGTCAGAAGAAAGTGTTTCATTCGCCCAAAAGTACAATACAAAAGACTTGGATAAAAGATGTTTCATACAACAAGGGGATGTCTGTTCCTTGCCATATAAAGAAGGGGCGTTTGATGCTGTAACAGCTTTTGAAACGGTCTATTTCTGGTCGCCTGTAAACAAAGCGTTGTCTGAGGTAGCGCGTGTGCTCCGAAAGGGAGGCTGTTTCCTTATCAGTTTGGAAGCGAGCGACCCCGAACTTGGGAAAATGTGGACGGAACGGATAGACGGAATGGTGGTCTACACTCCAGAAGATTTGGAAGAACGGTTGTCTGAAGCAGGATTCTCATCCATCAGAACAGTCCGTAAAAAGGACGAAATACATATTATATCACATAAATGAAAGGAGAACTGTATATGAACGCAATCAACAACATTACAATCGGGCAGACCGAGCGACTTCGGAAGCCCGTCGGTTTCACGATGCTCGCCAATCTCGTGAACATAGTACCATTCTGTCTCTCCATTGAGGCTGTCAGTACCATCTTCCGCAGTTTCGACGGCAGTGGCACACCGCTGGACACAACGAGGCTGTGGACAATCATTGCCGTACTCGTCTTATACATGGGAGTGATGGCGGCGGCGGAGCGTGCCGCCTACCGTGCCAACTTCCGAGGCGCATACGAGATGAGCGCATCCGGGCGCATATCCCTTGCCGAGCACCTGCGGCGACTGTCGTTAGGATTCCTCTCACATCGCGACCCCGGCGACCTGTCTTCAATGATTATCACAGATTTCACGATGGCCGAGACTGGCGTTTCCCACTATCTGCCGCAACTGATGGGAGCCATAGTGATGCCCTTGCTCGCTTTCCTCTCGCTGTTATGGATAGACTGGCGCATGGCCACGGCGATGTTCATCGCCCTTCCGCTGTCCGTGCTTGTGCTTTGGCTGAGCACATACGCGCAAAACAAACTGAGTGGGCAACAAATAGAGGCGAAGATAAACGCGGGCAACCGTTTAGAGGAATACCTGCAGGGCATCCGCGTGATGAAGGCATACAACCTTGTTGGCGAGCGTTTTGTCCGCCTGCGCGATGCTTTCGCCCGTCTGCGCCGCGCAGCCATCCGTCAGGAAGCATTGCTCGGTCCCTTCGTGTTGCTGAGCATCGCCCTTGTCCGTGCCGGACTTACGCTAATGGTACTTTGCGGTGTCTATCTCATGCTGGGTGGTCAGCTTTCCGTGCTCACTTTCGTCCTGTTCCTCATTGTAGGCTCGCGCGTGTTCGACCCGCTCACTTCTGCACTAACCAACTTTGCCGAGTTCCGCTATTTCTCCATCGCGGGAGGTCGCATCCTCTCGCTGATGCGTGAGCCGGAAATGCAGGGCATTCGCAAGGCTCCTGAGAACGGTGACATCCGCATGGAACACGTCTCGTTCGGCTATGACGGAAAGGATGTGCTTCACGACTTGTCGCTTACACTGCCGCAAAACTCACTCACGGCTCTTGTCGGACCGTCGGGTAGCGGAAAGAGTACGCTGTTGAAACTCTGCGCCCGATTCTATGACCCGCAACAAGGGCGCGTCACATTCGGCGGTATACCGATGAGCGAGATACAGCCGGAATCGCTGATGAGCCGCATGTCGATGGTATTCCAGGATGTCTATCTCTTTCAAGACACCATCCGTAACAACATCCGTTTCGGTAAGCCCGATGCCTCCGATGATGAGGTCATGGCTGCAGCCCGCTGCGCTTGCTGTCACGATTTCATCATGCGCCTGCCGCAAGGTTACGACACCCATGTGGGCGAAGGCGGATGCACGTTGAGCGGCGGCGAGAAGCAGCGCCTCTCCATAGCCCGTGCCATATTGAAAGATGCCCCTGTCATCCTGCTCGATGAAGCCACCGCATCACTTGACCCGGAGAACGAGGTGGAGGTGCAACGCGCCATTGACACACTCGTCAACGGGCGGACGGTCATTGTCATCGCCCATCGTCTGAAGACCATCATGAATGCCGACCGCATCGTTGTACTTGACAATGGGCGCATCGCCGAACAGGGAACACACGCCGAACTGATGGGCAAGTGCGGACTTTACGCCCGGCTTTGGAACATTCAGGAGAAAACGATGGGATGGCAGATGTGATTCTTTCCTGTTGCTTATTAAGCATGGAAAGTAATGTATCAGCCATACCTTGAAACAGACGAACGGCAGTAGAAAAACACCGTTCGTCTGTTTGGCATAGCCAAGTCTGCACTCCTTTCTTTTCGGAAAATCTTCGCAAAGAGTTAAAAAACAGATTTTCTCATACTACCATTAGGCAGTTTGAGAAATAATTTGTATTTTTGCATTTGAAGAGTTGTTTGACAGTAATGAGCGGCAAAACGCTGAGATTAAGACCGTTGCCAAGTCATTACCTGAATTTTTGAATATCCTCATAACTCTCTCATTCTAAGACATCTGCAAAAACTTATCGGTTTTTTATATATAAATGAGAGGGGAATGTATTAAGTTTATTTCCCTCTCATTTAGTATAGTTAGTTTCCAGAAACTTTATTTTGAGCTTTTGATAGCCCGTTTTATACGATTTGATTCTTGCAAAAGCTTATTGGCTATACTATCTTTATAAGCAGCCATTTCAACCATTTTATGATGATGGCGAATAGAATCCTCGTAGGCAGCAACACGATTTCTTACATCATCTATAACTTTCTCATCTCGGCAAACAGAAAAATGCTTTTCGATGTAGTGAATATTCGGGTCGTCAGATGGAAGCACCATCTTCAATGCCCTATACTTCAAGTCCGCCTCCTCCCAATCTTGGTACTCTTGCCATTGGGTGAGGTTGCCCCAAATTGAGATAACCAAAGACAGAGCCAAGCCTCCAATGAAAAGAAGAACATACTTTGAAGTAGGCTCGAAGCGATGGGTTACGACTTTCTTTTGAGGTGTGTTGTCCATTGCGTTAAGTTTGTCCTGTACAAATTTTGATGTGACATTCTGCTCTTGTTTCACCTGATTAATGGTATCAAACAAGAGTTTGCTTCGCTGTTCATCTTTGCTTGCTTCTTTCTTGGTAAGGTCAACAAAGACACATATCGCCTCTCTTAATTTTGCCAATTTTCCAATAGTTTCCTCTTCTTTTGCAGATACAGAAAGGATGGCTTTTTCAAGTTTGCTTGTATCAATACTTGCAGGGCTGAGAACTGCTTCCGCTCCTGCGTTCTTCGAGGAGGCAGAGAGTTCATCGACTTTCTGCTCCAATCTCTCAACTGTGCCGTAGATGGCTTCCAATAGTTCTTCTTTCATATTTCTTTTGTTGTTTGAATGGTTTGTAACTTGCATCAAAGGCTAAAGCCTCTTCTGCGTTTCTTCTTTTTCTTCTTGGCAGATTCATCCTCTGGGAATGGCTCATAGGTCTGAGCGTTGGCAGGAGCAAAAAGTCCTATGGAAGAAATACCGTCCCAAGTGTCCTGGCTGCTCTCCGATATGGCTGGCTCCTGCTCATTCTTGCAACAGCCCTGCTCATTCTTGCAACAGCCCTGCTCATATTGCTGAGCAGAGTTGGCACTTGCTGATAAAATGTTCTCCGTTCCCTCTAATCTCGCATTCAGTTTGCCAAAGCTATAGTCTCGGCTAATCTGTGTCCCCTTGAAACTATATCCATCCTTGCAGAAACGGATACCTTGCACCTTGGTTCTCTCCTTGTCCTTATAGACTAACTCCAAGTGAACACCTCGCTTTGCAAGTTCATTCTTGAACTTATGCCAGCTATCTGCGGCTTTCAAGGCACCTTTAACGGCATTGTGAATCTCATATTTTGCACGCTCTGCATTGCGCAATTTGCGAGTGTTAGTCTTGCTCTTGTCCGTTCCGTAAGTAAGTCCATACTTGGATTTTAGAGCCTTGGTAACTTGCTCATTACGTCTGTAATCATTCCTGTCTGATATGAGTTTGCCCTCGTTATTGATGCGGTTGTACACGATATGGCAATGAGGATTGTCCGTGTTGTGATGCCTTACAATGATGAATTGGGTATCGGTAATGCCCATCATCCGCATGTATTCAAGGGCTATCTTTGCCATGAACTCATCCGTCAAACGTGGCTTGTCCTCTGGTTTGAAGCTCAATGCAATGTGTCCCACAGGCTTCTTAATATTTGGATTTAGTTGCCTTTGTAGCTCAAAACTTTGCGCCATCTCAGTATTTGTACCGAGTAACACACCATCCGAGGCAAGGATTTTCGCCTCATCCTTGCCCGTCACATAGCGGATGCAACCGCCAAATGAGCATCCTTTCTTTAGCTTGCCTATCATGTCGTTGTATCCTTCCTGCCTGTGTTTGATTTCGAGATTTGGGACGCTTGCCTGTACTCGCAAAGGATGGCTTTCAACTTCCTCAACAAGTCCATCACATACACATGAGTTTCATGGAAACCTCTCTGATGCGACAGCTTGGTAAGTTGGTTGAGGTTGTTCGCCATGCCAATGAGGTTCTTGGCGATGGCTACCGTCTCTGCGTTGTGTCCGCTGACCACCTCGCCGTTCAAGGCGGACTCACGGATGTACTCCGCCAACTTGCGGTTGGCTTTTCTCGCCCTCAGTCTCAATGCCTCGTAGCTTGGCTTCGAGAACTTCACCGTGACAGACTTCGACAGCTTGCGGACCCTGCCTGTGGGCGGTCTTCCGCCCTTTTTCTTGTCCTGTTCATGTATGCTTGTCATTCGATATACTGTTTACAGTTGGTACACTTACTTTCTGCGACCGCCGGGAGCAAAATTCCTCCGCCCTCATGGTGGAGCGAGGCGTTTTGGGGTTCCCAAAACATAACCTCGCTCCCTCTCAGAACATGTTAGTTGGAACTACAGCCTTTCAGCTATCCACGTCCAAGGTCGCAGACCTTAATTCTCACAATTTGCGCCAAGCCTCGAAGTCCTCTTCATAAAGGCTTAGGTGGTGGCGCACGATGTTCTCGATGATGCCCGATACGCTCATGCGTCTCCCTCCGAGGATGCGGACGACACGATCAAGACGGTCTCGTACATCGGAACTGACGAAGACTGGCTTGCGGTCGTCAATCCTTGGAACCTGGAGGAAGGTCTGCTGATACTCCTCCAATGTCGCCTTGCGCTGCTTGCCACTGATGCGCTTCAGCGGATTCGGTGGCGATTGAGCCTCGTTCGTTGATGTTTCCTCTCTATAGGGAGTTGTTGCAGCAACTTTCTCTACAATTGCTCTCAACTCTGGGTTCTCTACATCATCATAGAGAGAATCACAACTACTTGGATTGGCTTTGTTGCCATACGTAGATGGTTTAACAAAATCCAAATACTCTTTTTCCATCAGCTCCTTTTGCTCAGGAGCCAAGACTGCATCTTTTGTTCTTGCCATAGCTTATGCTGTTTTATTTGTTAGTATAGTGGTCACGGTTTGCACCATTGACCGATTGTCGGGTGCAAAGTAAGTGTAC
>OGZU01000124.1_pt1 | contig 24343 bp, 22 predicted proteins | sample 1576871 | NCBI WGS metagenome assembly OGZU01 (sample SAMEA3541580, study PRJEB24748) | human gut metagenome | biome: human gut; feature: human-associated habitat; material: faeces | place: China | collected 2012
TATAAATAATCTATAGAACCAAAGAATTATCCCCATGGTTTATCGGGTGAGCCGTCCGAAGCCACTGAGGGCTGTATACAATACACCCCATGAGGCGTTTCCGTTGCTTTGTTTTTGACAATCCATAGAGTTTGCGAAGTTCTAACAAGTCAAAACCAAAGCGTACAGTTACGCCTTATTATGTATATGTCTGCCCAACCTCTGCCCATTGGGGCTTTCGGTATGAGTATAGACATCGCAAAGGTAAGGCTTTTGCATGACAATGTATCATGTTTCAATGAGAAATTTATTGGAATGAAGCAAAATACTTCAATCGCACATTAAAACAAGACATGATATAACATCTTATGGAATGATGGGGAGTTTCATAGATTATCACAGCCACATCCCCAAAACTCAAACAGTTTGTTTGCGCATTGTTTACGCATAAACGAAAAAACAGCGGCCTACGCCGAAGCGTAAGTCGCTGTAATAGAAGCGTGGACCAGCCAGGGCTTGAACCTGGGACCTCCAGATTATGAGTCTATTTGCAATATATTTCACAAAATTATAAATAATCATAAAACGCTGATATTCAATGCCTTTTTTATTTTGTAGATTTCAGAAAATTGCCTAACTTTGCATCAGTTCTCATTTCAGAAGGTCACCTGAAGGTCACCAAAAGGTCACCGAGACCTTCAATAAATACGGAGGTTTAAGGCAATATGAAGTCACAAAAAGCGGAACAAACCACAAAAGATGTTATAAAGAAGCAGAAATCTAACAAAAGGGGAGACAAGTGCCTTGCCAGATTCACGTCTTCCAACGGTAGCGTATATGGGTCTTTGACTCTTGACATTCGTAAGGCTGGCGATTACAGTCAGCCTATTCCTGTTGCCGTGCGTGTTTGTCATGGAGGACAGAAAGCTTTCCTTAGGCTTGGAAGGGCTTATACTTTGCAAGAGTGGTTGGATATTTGTGAATACGAGAAAACTGGACGACGTGTCCAGATGGCAGAACGTGACGAGATGAAGAATCAGATGGAGAAGATTCGCCAGCTTATAAACGAATTGATTGGCACCAATACCTTCTCGCTTCGCAAACTTCAAGACATATACCAGGGCAAGAAGGATGAGAATACAACCATTTACTCCATCTGGGAAGAGTACATGCAGGGCAAACTCAACGAAGGCAAAGCTGGCTCTGCAAGATGCAACAAGGATGTGTACAGACGCTTTGTCAAGGATATGGGTACCGATGTTGCTTTTGCAGATATTGATAAGGCTTTTGTGCAGGAATGGGTGAAGCGAATGAAAAAGTCCGGCCTTGGCGTAACAACCATTGCCATCGGTTTGCGTAGCTTCAGAACTATCGTCAATATCTGCATATCAAGAGGACTTGTAAAGGGCGACACAAAGGAAATGTTCAAAGATTCCGGCTACAACAAGTCCCAAAGTCGCAAGCACGAATTTCTTGATACGGCAACCATGCGTATGCTGTATGACTTTTGGAAGAAGGATGAAGCCGTTGATGAAAATGGGCATGAGTTGTATATGCCACGAGAGAAGCAAGCCATCTTCCGTGACCTTGGACTCTTCCTGTTCATGTATCTTGGCGATGGGCAGAACCTTGCCGATACACTCCGCCTGACATATGATGATTGGTACTATTCAACCCACGGAAAGCAGATGCGATTTCTCCGCCACAAGACACGCGACAGAAACGAAAGCGCCAGTGAGGTAATCTTCCCAATAACTCCGGAGCTAAAAGCCATTCTTGACAAGTATGGTAACGAACCTCGCTTGGGTAGAAGAGTGTTCCCGATAATGAGTGATGAGATAACGCCTGAACAGGAAGTGTGGGTTATTCAGAGATACAACCGCTACATTCGGGAACACATGAAGAAAGTCGCTGATATGCTTGGAATGGAGCAAAAGCCTTCACCAACATGGGCAAGACATAGTTTTGCAACCAACCTTAATAATTCTGGCGTAGTTCCTTACAAGTACATTAGCGACAGCATGGGGCATAGTGGCAATGGTGACATCACCTCAAACTATATTGGTGCTTACCCTCTGGCCAAAATGCTGGAGTACAACCACTACTTGCTTAACTCCAACCCTCCAAAAGTAAAGACAAAGAAGGCAGACAACAAGCAGCTGATTGAAATGCTGATGGGGTTGAGCGAGGAAGAGAAAAAAGCAATAGTCGCTGCTTTGTCGTAATGACACACATAGTGGCGAATAGCACCATAACTTAATGAATTATACAAACATGGCTAACGAATCTACAACATACCTCCACGATGGCATGGAACTGCCTGTCGAGGATTGGAGTCAGAATACCCATTCTTTTGATGAACTGACCAAGATCATTCGAGATACTCATGATGCAGCCCAAACCACTGCAGTCAAAGCTATAAACCGTATGCAGACAATGCGGAACTGGCTATATGGCTATTACATTATTGAATTTGAACAACATGGTAAAGATCGGGCTGAGTACGGAACTCAATTGTTGAAGAGACTGGAAGAAAGAGTGAACAGGAAAGGACTGACGGAAACCCTTTTCAAGAATTCAAGAAAGTTTTACCGACTTTATCCTCAAATGGTTGAGAACATCATTGGTGTAATAAGTCCGACAGTGTCGGACAAATTGTTGGAGTCCAAAGATGCATCAGGGTTGTGCGATACTCAAATGACCGAAAATGAACACGTAGAAAAAAGTCCGACGGTGTCGGACGGATTCAGAACGACTGGTCAGATGATTATTTCCAGGCTGTCATTTTCGCATATTGTCGAGATTATGACTGTTGATGATCCACTTGCACGTTACTTCTACGAGCAGGAGTGCATCAAGTGTACATGGTCTGTGCGTGAGTTGCGTCGTCAAATAAGCACAAATCTCTATGTGCGTACAGGTATCAGCAATAACCCTGAGAAGATGCTCTCGCTCCCTTCTTTACAAGGTCATGACAATAACGAATTACAGATACGCCAGCCATTCACATTTGAGTTCCTTGGTTTGAAGGCGAATGAGGTGGTTGACGAGAAAGACATTGAGAATGCTCTTATCGACCACCTACAAGACTTTCTCCTTGAACTGGGCAAAGGATTCTGTTTTGAGTCACGCCAGAAGCGCATTATCATTGATGACGAGTATTATTACCCAGACTTGGTGTTCTATAATAGAATCCTGCATTGTGGCGTAATTATAGAACTGAAGGACGAGGAGTTCTCACATCAGAACCTTGGTCAGCTCAATGCCTACGTTTCTCATTACAAGGAGCACGAGATGCAACATGGTGACAATCCTCCTATTGGCATTCTTCTATGTACAAGAAAAGGCAAGAAGATGGTGGAATACGCTCTCGCCGGCATGGACAACCAACTCTTTGTATCAACCTACATGCTTCAGTTGCCAGACAAGAAAACGCTTGAAGACTTCCTGTTAAAACAGTTGGAAAAATAAGTGGTCGAGATTATTTCTTGGCTATAAACAGCTATATAAATCTACACATCTTATTATATATGGAAGAAGGAAACGCAGAAATAACTCCAGTAGATAAGGAGGTTTTATCTACATGGTTAGCAAATAACCATGAAGAGTATGCAGAGTTCAAGGAGTTGTGTCATGCACTTGCTACCGAAACTGACATAACCAAAATATCCAAGACATTTGATGTTGACATAGAATCGCTAATAAATCTCTTGACTGTTTTTATATGTCTGCAAGAGGAAAACATGACCATTAATGAGTTATACACAGAAGCCATAGCAGAAAACGATGGTTTTTTGTATGCCCTTTGTTGCTTTTTGTATTTTGATGATGGACTGGAACAGGCATTCAAAAGCATAGAGATACGCAAAGATGTATTACGGAGGTTTGGCATGTTGGAGATGGTGGAGAGTATAGTGGAGCAAAAGGAGGTGGAGGAGAAAGAAGAACTTTCAACCATTGAGAAGGACTTGAACCTTCTGACCCTACGACGTTGGCATTATGACCATCCCCAAAAGTATGCGGAGTTCATTGACAGTGTGGATAGGGCTGGTGATGGTGACATGACTTTTGCTACAAAAGGATTCAATAGTCTGATGGACATATTATCACTTGGAGGTGTCAAGGATATGATGGCACTAATATCATGCTTTGTACCTGGTACCGATGGATACACGAAGAGCATGGTGTCATCGGAAAACTTGTCATTATATGACAAACTGGGTAGTATTTTGGACTCGTCTTTGAATAATGAGGCAACCAGGCAGAAAATCCTGAGCAATAATCCACATTTTAATAGCACCCTTTACTGGTTGGCTTTTGATAACGGCTTCTCAAATGCGGTTGAAATCATTTCAAGGAATCTTTTGAGTGATGGCAATCTTGGCCTTATAAAGACGCTTGGAATAGAGGCAATACAAAGTCTTGTATATGCAAGTTTTGAGAAGGCAGGATATACAAAAGGCCAATGGAAGAATATAGAGAAGGGCCCTACAAAAAAAATTGTAGCCTCTGCTCTTATGGACTTGAAAGGCAGAAGGGGACGCAGAGACACCTGTCTGCTTCTTGAAGAAATGATATGCCCAGAATATCGTGACCAGATAATCATGGAGATGGATAAGATTATAGCAGAAGATAAACGGTTTAATGATACAGATTCCATCTTTGCGTACATCTTTGCGGCTTTGGACAAATGCCAACTGCTCAATGACAAGTATTCCTATCGCAGTTACCATAATGCTTTGAGAGAAAAGTTTCCTCAGTATGTGATAAAGATGGGCTTTGATCATGCAGAGGCATTATATCACGCCTTGACAAATAGAAAAGACTATAACATTAGTATAACGGGTAAACAGATTAAGCAAGCAGAGAAGCACGTGCGTGATATAGTTGTTCGTTTCCGAATGCTTATGTCACCTGACATTATTCAATAGTGCTACAGATGTAGCGGTTTTCATTAATCTACTTTTATTTCCCTTTCGTTTTGAATGATGGCAAAACGGAGGGGATTTCTAGTTTTTATCCGGATGTTTTGAGGACATGTGTTAAATATTCTCCTCTTTTTGTTAATATCACCTCGGCAGAAATCGTAGTATTTTTTGCCGAGGTTTTATGTTTTGCAATCTCACTAATTTTGCAGCAGAAATCAAAACATAGAACTATATGACAGGAAATTTTATAATGTTACAGGATGGCGAGCTTAAAGCCTTCATAACAGAAATTGTACAAGAGATCTTAAACGGACAAAAGCCCGTAGAACAGGCATCGCTTGAAGAAGAGTATTACACACGTGACCAGGTATGTGACCATCTACATGTTTCCACCACCAAACTCTGGCGTATGGAGAAAGATGGTGACATCACTGCTTATAAACTTGGACGACGTAGCTTGTATTCAAAGAAGGCTGTTGATGAACTTATCAAGTCCAAGAATGTTAACGCTAAAAAATAACAAAGAAGAGTTTATGAACATGTTTAGTTTAGTAGCAAGGTTCTGGCGCATGGCAGAAGATTCAGGTGCTACCACCAGCGAAGCTGCGTTATACTTCTACTTGCTTAACAGAGCCAACACGCAGATGTGGCGAATGCCAATACGTTGTCCCACCGCGATAGTCTGTGTCTATCTCAATACAAGCAAACAAAATGTGATGAAGGCACGTGAGGGGTTGAGACGAAAGGGGCTCATTACTTTTACTCCTGGTTCTGGCATTAACGACAATCCACTTTACACCTTAACGGAATCAAATGAACAGTTGTCTGGTCAGATGTCGGGCGAGTTGTCGGACAAGTTGCCGTCTCAATTCTCGGGTCAGTTGTCGGAGTCGTTGTCACCTTTAAAAGACAAAGAAAAAGACAAAGGAAATTCAATAACAAACGCACGTGAGAAAAAAGTTTTGGGATTGGATGATTTGGAAAGAATGTTTCTTGCTGATCAAGATTGGCTAGAATCGGTATTCAGACTTCTTCTATCAAAAGGCATGACGGACGCAAGTATAGAGATGGTGAAGGAAAAAGTCAGTATGTTCTTTCAGTACCTGAGAGCAACTGGGCAGTCAGAAAGAGAAAAGAATGACTGCAAGAATCATTTCGTAAATTGGCTGGTCAAACAGCCGTTAAACAACAAATTCAACAATGGAAGTAACAAGCAAGGACAACATGACAAGCGTAGAGCGGTTGAAGCAACACCTGCTAAGTCTTCGGACTACGAAGGCTCGTTTTAGGCTTGATATGACAGAAGAAATGGCCTACAACAATCTGTTGGCGGCATGTATGGCCGAGGTTGAGTATCGTCATCGTGAATTTATCTACAACGACGAAGTAAAGTCTCAGTTGAATCAGATGGCGCACTGGCTAACGTCCAATGATTCTAAGTTCGGGGTACTCCTTTGTGGGGAGTGTGGCAACGGTAAGAGTACTATGCTCAAAGCTTTTCAACAACTATTGAATCATTTGGAGATACCAAATCCTGATGACCATAGCAGGTACGGAATACGAATTGTGGATGCCAAATATATTGCCCAGTTGTGCAAGGACGATTATCAAAAGTTTCTGGAGCTGGCGAAAACAGATATGCTTGGCATAGACGATTTGGGTACAGAACCTATGGAGGTGTTGGCTTATGGTAACGTCTACACTCCCGTGATTGATTTGCTGACCAAGCGTTACGACGAGCAGCTGTTTACCTTTATAACCACGAATCTTACTCCTCAAAAAATCCGTGAGCATTACAAAGACCGTATAGCAGACCGTCTCAATGAGATGGTTGAGAAAATAATCTACAGTAACGACTCCTATAGAACCATTTAGTCATTAACCAAGCGAACCCCATATACTATCTGGTTTGACAGAGGGATTCGGTGAAGAGGACAATGTGGACTCTGCAAAGTTAGCCATTGTAGACAATGTGGACGGACAAGCTGGGCTCGGTCATCCATTGGAAAAGTATGCAATGTAAACAAGGAGGACAAAGAAGAAAAAGGTTTACAGATGAGGCATTAACCAATTCTGACAACGGAAGAAAGCAATAGAGTTATAGACCGCCTTATTTGAACTATAGACAACGGCACAAGGCGCCAAGGCTTTCGCCAGATACCGCACCATCGATGATGACATGAAGCGTGAACTTGTTGACATTATCAACTGCCACACTTGCTCTGATGTACTAACGTTCTGTCTGGCAGATGTCCCTATACCGCATCTGCCGACAGGACACATGTCAAACCTTTTAATTCTGCAAATCAAAGAAGAAGCATATTCAATGAATACCCCCCCCACCCACCTCCTGACCAACGGATTGGTCATCAGGTATCGAGAGAATCAACCGCTTTTATCACTGATATACTTACTATGTCACAGAAGCATTTTACTCATGAGGTCTTCCTCACTCATGCAGTGAGTCTTGACCTACTGGATTACCTCTGTCCAGTTCACAAGAAAGAGGTGTTGAGAGTCGATGCTTTCCGCGACCTTCTCAACAAGACCTGCCAGCAGCCTACAGGTGCAATGACCAAAGAGGGTACTCCACTGGTCGTTACCCCTGGGCAACTGGTAACGTCGGTTTCCGAACTCGCACGAGTGTGGGATTGGCACAGGGATAAGGTTCGTGACTTCCTCAATGGACTTGCCGAACGTGATGTTCTCACGATCGACATGCACAAGAAGTTCATGGTTCTTTCATTCCCTTATCTGGCAGACCATATCTCAGCCTATGCTCCAAAGGCTGATGACAAGGTATCTGCCCACCCTGAACCTTCGCATGATGGAGCAAGCGAAGATAAGGGGCAGAAGAAGGAAGGCTCACCTGTCACTCAGAATGTGGCTGATGCTACCGAGGATGCTGCAACCAAGGGCGCAAAGGCTGGTAGTCAGAATGATGGTGAGAAGAGAGAAGCTGTTAATCCTGGTGCTGCCAGACGTGGCGGTTATATGCAGGAAGACCTCTTCTCTGGTGTTGACAACGCTGGCACTCATTGAGTGCCGGCTATTACTAACCATTAGAAGACTGAACAATGGATTTATACTCAATGATTCAGGCTGGTGGCCGCATGAATTTCACGGTCACTGGCGAGGATCTTGTCCAGTTTGCCGAGACCATTATCGAGAAGACTATCGCTATGCGAGATGCCGAATTGGCAATGGCTCCAAAGGATGAGACCTATTTAACGACTGACGAAGTCATTGCTAAATTCCATGTCTGCAAGACAACCTTGTGGACTTGGGAGAAGAATGGCTATCTGATTCCTTCACGCTGGGGAAAGCGTAAGACGTATGCCTTATCGGAACTCCACGCGCTCATGAAGGACAAAAAGAAGCGTCTGCCGAATCTTGCTGCTCAGGAGAACAAGTTGGCAGATACGCTTGGAAAGGAGGTGCAGGGCTGACAGGTATCTCTGGGTGATGGGCATGGTCAGCAGTTGTACGCTGTCATAGCCTATCCTCAGAGCCTTGCAGGAACAACAGAATGGTGATGTCCTCTGGCAGACACACCATGCCTTACCCTTTTCCCTTTTGTCAATGCTGGATTTATGACCAGTTTCACCTCTTGATCCTCATTCAAGGCACAAGCAGTGAACCAGGCTTTCCGGCATAGACACACCCATGGGTGAGGGCACTGAAAAAGTCCCCTTTTTTTATGACCAAAACGGAAAATGCTTACGATTTGTAACTTCTCTTTCTGCAAATCGCCTAAAATAAGGCTAAAATAGACAGATAATAAAGGGTAAAACAGCTATTTCTCCGTCATCAACTTTCAATTTGATAGTGGGTTTTAGTTTTTCAGTGCCCTCATGGGTGAAGGGATGCCCAAGCGACACATACTATATTATATGTAGTAAGAGTCGCCCTGGCATTGATTCGAGACCATCTTTCTACTCGGACATTACGCAGCAGACAGAGGTCAGCGAAGTGTCTATGACCACAGTCCGCTATCATGCGCAAAATCCGTTTCTGGAGGCTTTGTCGAGGTCGTAAGACCATGGCTCTGCCGATGGCTCACCACCTGTCCTGCAGCCAGTCTATTCATCTATTGCAAACATCTTCGATGCCTACGGCTATAACCTTGGTTTTACCTTCGTTAAGTCTTGCTTCTGACACGATCCAGCAAAGCTGAAACGATGTCCGTCAGACGTAACGACCGCTTTGCGGTAAGGGGTTTTACGGGGTTGGGGAGCAAGTGTATGTTTTCTATGCCCAGAAAACAACCATCCCTTCGGTCGGGAGCATCAAGATGCTGGCACATAAATGTGAAGGAGGCTATTATGAATAATACCCAAGAACACCAAACCCCAGACTCTTCTCGTAAACATAAGGGAGGTCGTCCACCCTTAGCAGAGGAACAGAAGCGAACCGTATGCAAGAAGGCTTACTTCACTATTGAAGAGGCTAAATGCGTCGAACTCGCTGCTGATGAAAACAGGATGTCTGACTCCGAGTACATGAACCAGATGACTATGAACGGCTATGTCAAGGCTCCTATAGATCCTGACTTCGCCAAGGACTTCAGGGCAGCTGCTAACATGGCTGGAAATCTCAACCAGTTGGCATACCAAGCCAACAAGGCAGGTTTCAGCAGTGTGGCAAAGGATATGCTTGATTTGCGTTCAAGGCTTCATGGTGTACTCGACATAATCTACCGCTGGATATGATGCCCAAGATAAGTAACGGTTCTACCTTCGGGGGAATCGTCAATTATGCAAACGACATCAAGGACAAGGACACAACAATTCTCGCTTCTCGCGGAGTTGATCTTCGGAGCAACTATACCATTGCAAAGTCTTTCAAGATTCAGGCGATGATGAACCCAAGGGTTGAGAATTGTGTCGGACACTTTGCGCTTTCATTTCCTCCTGAAGACGCACATCGTTGCACTGACGGATTCATGCGTAAACTGGCAATGGAGTATATGAAGAAGATGGGCATCACTGATACCCAGTTTGTCATCTTCCGACACCATGACCACGACCATGACCATGTGCATGTTGTCTATAACCGAGTCAACGATTTCGGCAAGACCATATCTGACGGATGTGATGTAGAAAGAGCAATCGCCATTTGTCAGTCGATGACCAGACATTACGGTCTTCACTGGAGCGGTGGCAAGATGAAGGTCAACCGTGACCGACTCAAAGGCAAGGCTGTTGTCAAGTATGCCATCTTTGATGCAGCACAGAAAGCATTGCCTGGCAGTCGTACATGGCAGGATTTCATTGACCGTATGAAGGAACAAGGCATTCAGGTCAAGGTCGCACCTCGTGAAAGTGGTAAAGGCATGGGAGTTGTCTTCACCAAAGGCAATGTCTCAATGAGTGGTTATCAGGTTGACCGACGCAGTTTGACTTTCTACATGTTGAACCAGCAGTTGTTCAACATCAACGCTCTGTTGCCTAAAGACCAGTGGTTGCCAGATGAACCGATGATTCATGAGGTCAAGTTTGACGATATGGATTCCGATGTCCGTCTGCCGAAAGTTTCCTTTGGCAAGGAAGACGAGTATGTCGAGGATGGTAGCGTGAGTATCTATGATGATAATAACTACTCTGCCTTTTTCGATGCCGATGCGGCTGCCGAGGTTGCTTCCAACGTGGCTGCTGCAGCTGTCGAACTTGCCGTTGGCCCTACTGTTGTTCCGACCTCAGGAGGTGGCGGTGGTGGCAGTTCCAGTGGCTGGGGCGATGACGATGATGACGAGAAGAAAAAGAGACCTAAGTTCCACCGTTAATACATTTAGATTATGGGATTTACGAATACAAACTCTAAACCGAAACTCAAACCTGCAAGGATGATAACCAAGGAGAAGGCTCAGGAAGTGAAAGACAAAATGGCTGATATTTCATCCACAGTTGTCTCTTCACAAACTGTGTCTGCACATCCTGCTGAATCTTCTGAGCAGGTCGAGGATGCTGATGTCATTGTTCCTGTCTGTCAGTCAGGTTCTGAATCCCCAGAAATGCCAGAAAGTGCGCCTGTCGAGATTAAGTTCTCTGACAGGTTGCTCAACGACATAACCGTGGAAGACTACTGCTTTCTCTTTGAGACGCTGTTCAACGCTTGTTCTGATAACCGAGAAGAAGCGAAGCGAAAGGCAAGAGAAGAGAGCAGACGTAAGCAGGAGGAATCCGGTATCGATGTCATCACACCTGAGAATGCTCTTGTAAAGTGTACTGGTTTCATGAACGACATTCTGAATGGGTATAACCTCTACAAGAAGCATGAGAGTGCTATCGACAAGCAACAGTCGAAGTCCAAGGAGATTGTAAATACTCAGAACGAGACCGTCAAACGTCTGGAGACAGTTGTCGGCAGGATTGAGGACGTGCAAGGAGTCAAGGCTCCTAAGCGACCTCCATTCCCTTCATGGGCATGTCTGGCTTACTTGTTCTGGCACTGGCCTATGTATGGTTTTGCTTTTCTCTGGCAGTCGAAGTACTTTCGCAGATTCTGCTTCCTCACCGCATTCTTTGTGATGGTGTTGGAGTTCTGCATCATTGTACTTCTGTCATACGACAACAAGGATCTGCATCGTGACCGTGCCAAGTATGTCACTGTCAGAAACTGGTCACTGGTCGAAGGCGATACGGCTACCATCAACAAGTTTGACTATGTGGATTTTATCTACAGCGATGTCAAATACCGCAAGAACGATATTGACGCACTGCAAGAGACGATTCGCAAGAAGTATGACATTATGATGGAAAAGAAGCAGAAGCAGCAGAACCAGAAGCGTCGCAAGTGATATGCTTGCTACTAATCTCTATTAAAATTGGCGCACCATCCGTTGTGGGTGATGCGCCTTTTATATCATGAAATTGAAAATTTATATTCTTTACGGCTATTTTTTCTGCTTGTTATAATCGTCTTTAGAAACAGCAGAATTTCAATCGCTATGTTCATGCGTACTACAGCGACAATGCCGAGATCATGATGGAACTGGAAGGCATCGACATGATGTTCGCTGACCAGAAATCCATGATTATGCCAGTCAAAGAGTATCGAGAGTACATGAAGGAGCGTAAGAGAGGGGCTAAAGGTGGCAAGCTGAAGTAATCTCTGTTTTCCTTTTTACCCTCCTGTCTATGCCGCAGCAATAGTCAGACAGATGCAAGAGAAACATTCCATCATCTAACGTTCCCATAATGGTGCATGTGGCACAATCTGGGAACAATTAACCCACTGACCTTTGGCATAATTGCTGAAAGTCAGTGGGTTTGCTTGAACTTTTGGAAATCTATTGTAGTTCAGTTAACTAGAAGATTCTAACTTATCATCATAATAAAAATGATAAAGGCTATAATTATTGCAGCGGTTCCACTCCAAGTAAGTAGCATTATAGAAAAGAACTCCAAAAAATAGATTTTTTCAGACCCATACACAATAAAATCCTTTTTTTCTTTACGACTATAGCCGTCGTCAATGGTTGGATAGACTCTCTCTGAACTAATTCTCCAACAGGCACAAGGTATTAGAGGAACCCCCAATGTGAAAAACTTATATTGGGCAGTTGAACGAGTTCGTGAATCGTATCTAAAATCACCAAATAACGAGAAGCCAATTCCGTTGTATGTACTAAAAGAGTCATTCGGCTTCTTCCCATCAAATCGAGGTGATGTTTCTATATTTATATGCCCCTTCCACCACCAAGAAAATGCAAAGACTGCTAAGGAAATATTAAGCGAAATACAAGCAATAAATAAATCCTTATCAATTAATCCATAGAAGTTAAGGACAAATGGCGAGAATGCCAATATGAAACATGTTAGAATAGCAATAACCTTTTTCATATTAGTCCCTATCATAATGGTTTTCAATATAATTATCATTCTTTCCTATAGCCAAAAGAATGATAATCATCAACAATGGTGTTGCAAGAAGACTCAAAAGAACCCAAACTGCAACACTGCGATTGCGTTTCTGTGCCATCACGGCAACAAGAACATACAAACCAACAGTTATACCAATGAAGAACAACAAACCAACGATAGCAATTATAACATACAGCCCTTCATTTCCCTCTGACTGTACATGGTCATAGCCGTATCTGCCTAATGTATAGTCATCAATAGACTCCGGTTCTTCTTCTACATTATAATCTTTAAGCTTGAATTTTATCTTGAAAGAAGGCGAACCACCTGGCATATTTTCCGACTTATAATAATGATAGTTGCGGCTATGCTCATAAGCTGGAATATCAAGTTTCCTTGTCATTCCAGAGGCAATATTCACACGTCTGGTAAACTCTTTATAATCCAGTTCGTTACCAGACATATCAAGATAGGTAATCAGGAATACCACATTCTTGACTTCCTCACTTGAATTGTTCTTTAATGCCAATGTACCTTCACTATCAAGCCAGCCTTGTTCATAGGAAACCATAGTGATGTCTTTCTCAAAATCCTTGTTCGCTGCAAGAGCAACCACCGAAAGTAAAATGCTTAATAGGACGATTGTAAGTCTTCTTGTTACCATATCTTTGAGTTTTGTTATTTGTTTAGATTACATTGTTTTACACTGTTCTTTGTTCACGACTCTGTCCCTGAACAACCGCATATTGGTGAAGTTGCGTGAGATATTCTGCACAAGTTCCAGATAGTTGTCGCTACCATCTTCCCATTTGTGGTAGAAGGGCTTTATTGAAACGCAGTTCTCATGCTCAAATACAGTGTTAAGCAAAGTCCTGTCGGAGTTGCCACAAGAATGCCCCATAATCAGCACTTGGAATGGGGCTGCCATCAGGAAGTCAAGCATCTTATGGTAATTCTTTGTTTCCAGATACTTCACAGACTTGACGTTCTTCAACAATTCATTGTCTTGCTTGTCAAGAATGTCCTGATAGTCCTTGTCAAGTTCATCACCATAGCCAAAGATGATGTTCTTTGGATGCTCCAAGTCGCCATGAATATAGTTGAATTCAAGGTTGAAGTTGCCATACATCTTAGCGGTTGCTGTGTAATTGAAGCTAAGTAGCATGATTCGCCCTGGAATCAGCTTGTTTCGCTCTTCATAATTGTATTCCACCTCTTCAAAGCTCTTAATATCAAGCCCTATGTTCTCCATTGCTTTCTTTCTCCCTCCCGTTGAGAAATCGGCAGGGTCGAAGAACTCTATCATGGCATCATGCAACTCCTTCTTGTATTCGTTTGTCCCGATGCTGCCGAGGTATTCCACCAGCCTCTCCTGAAGATATGCCAACTGGTCATTCAGTTCCTTTACGGTATACCCGCAGTCTGTGCTTTCCGCACATTTTTTCAGCAGTTGATAGTAGTCGTTCTCAATATCAACCCAGCCTCTTGTTTCTATTGATTGGAGAATTGTCTCAAAGAATTTAGAATACGTCACAGAAAAATCATCTGTATTTTCCTTTATCGTACTTATAATCTCAGTTGGTGGGTATTTCCACTCCCTTGTCATCAAATCCCTAAATGAATGAAAGAAGAAGAAATTAGACCAACTGGCACAATCTTTTGTGTTCTTTATCTCCAACTTGCATAAGCAATCTTCCGAGATAGAGGCATGCTCTGTCAACATGGCATTCAATCTCCTTTCCCAATACCAGTTTATGAAATCCATATAACTGGTTTTTAGACCATGAGCCATGTCAAAACCGTTTCCTATGATAACGAGTCGATTCATTTTCGTCCATTCTTTGTTTTATGCCACACCACCATATCTTTGACTAACATAGTTGTAAATGGTATCGCGGTAGTAGTTTATACTTTCTTCGCTATAACTCTCTGGAAGTTCCTGCCACAAAACATCACGTATGGTAATGATAAGAGTAGCACGAGTCGTTGGCTTGTCAAATGGATGATCCATTCCTGCCAACTGTTCCTTTATTTTAGCAAGCAACTCTATGGCTACATCCTTCAGCTTTTTGACTTCGGTCTTTGACAGATTGTCTTTCAATAGGAGGTCATAGAGCGAGAGCTCTTCATCACTCTTGAATCCTTCTCGTACATAACGCTTCTCTTCTTCGCTGAGAGATTGAGACAGATGCATCAACTCTTCGAAGGTTTTCTCTATCGTTGCGCGATTCTGCTCTTGGTTATATGCCTGAATAATCTCTTGGTACTTCTCGTAGAAGTTAATTCTTGATGGATTATCTGCCAGCAGACGGGCCAGACGTTCTTGTAGCAACTCTTGTATGTCTCGCAAAACGAGGTTTTTATCTTCTCGTTTAGCGAACTCTCGTCTAAGCAAATCGAAATCAATACCGCTTATGTCGAACCTCCGACCACTACCATCAGCAACCATCATAGCATTGGAATCTATTTCAAGATGCTCATTGACAATATCATTGATTGCTACACTCAGGTCTGTGATGTCCGCGTGCTTACGCTTTTTCTGTAATTCCTTGTAGATGGCTTCCAGAGTATCTTTCTTTTTGCGCATATCTTCGGTTATATCTTCACGATCGAGATATTTCCAAAGTTTGAACAAGGTAGTCGCAAATGTGCAGAACGACTTACGGGTTTCAATCTTATCACAAAGTTGGTTTGCTGCCTTCTTCAGAAGTGACAGCTTCTCAAATGTCATTGCATCAATGAGTTCCTGCAATTCAAAACCTTTTTCATGCAGAAACGTTTCCGCTGTCGCAATGATTTCCCAAACATTCTTTATCAGTTCTTCCTTGTTGACTGTAGGGTCGTTGCCGCCGTCTCCGCCATCAGGATTGGCTGTATAGTCAGCCAGCGCCTGGCGGAGTGCTTTCACAATACCTATATAGTCAATCACAAGACCATTCGACTTACCTTCTGCCACACGGTTTGCACGGGCAATGGTCTGCATCAGGGTATGCGCCTTCATGGGTTTATCAATATAAAGGCATGACAGCGTTTTTACGTCAAAACCTGTCAGCCACATGGCACAGACAAAAACCACACGGAGTTTGCCATCGGCATCCTTGAACTCTTTGTCCAGTTCCCTTTTCTCCATCTTCTCACGATGTGGAGTGATATTAAGTCGCCATTTCTTGAATGTCTGTATCTCGTTCTGCTCCTGCGATACAACAACTGCCATTTCGGTTTCCTCCATCCATTGCAGTTTGCGCTTTATCTCCTGAACTTCCTGTTGCCATGGATCTTGCTCAATACGTTTGCGTAGAGCCTTTATCTCCTTTTGCCAATACTCCTGCACATAGTTATACATCCTCACGCAAGTTACCTTGTTGAAGCTCACCATCATAGCCTTACCACTTGTCCAGAGGTCACTATAATGACGTACAAAGTCCTGTGCTACTACTCGCAGTCGTTTCTCGGCGGTCAGCAGATGCACCTCCTGAGCAAACTCACGTTCCAGTTTGGCTTGCTGTGATGGATCAAGATTCTCTTCATCCAATCGTGCAGCAATCTCTGCATTTATCTCGGGATTCTTCAGTTCCTGCAACTTCTCGCCACGATTTTCGTAATAGAGGGGTACAGTTGCCTTATCCTCCACGGCACGTTTGAAGTCATAAACAGATACATACTGACCGAAGGTACGTGCTGTGATATTATCATCCCTGAGCAAAGGTGTACCAGTGAAGCCGATACGGTTTGCCGTTGGCAGCATGTGCATGAGGTTGTCGGCAAAGACTCCGTTCTGCGTACGGTGTGCTTCATCACTCATCACTATTATGTCATGATCTGGATAGACAGGCTCGGCATCAGCCTTGTTGAACTTCTGTATTAACGAGAATATGAACGAAGGATTGCCTTGCAGTTTCTGCCGTAGGTCATCACCGCTATGGGCGATGAACTGCTTGGCTTTCAATCCGCCCAACAGTCCGCAATTCTCGAAAGTGTCACTTATCTGTTTGTTCAATTCATCGCGGTCGGTCAGTACAACTATCGTTGGTGAGCCTTCAAACTTACGTCTTATCTTCTGAGCCAAAAATACCATCGAATAACTCTTGCCAGAGCCCTGGGTGTGCCAAAACACGCCCAGTTTACCTTTCATTGCCTCACGATGGCGATACATCTCCACTGCTTGATTCACACCAAGGTACTGATGGTTGCGTGCCAGAATCTTGACGGTAGAACCTCCACTATGATCGAAGAGGATGAAGTTTTCAAGCAAATCCAGCAGGTTCTCTTTTTTACAGATACCACGCAGCATCGTTGGCAGCTCGATGTTGCCATGATCCAACTCTGTCAGTCGTTTCCACTCATGAAAGAACTCCCACTTTGACCCTACCGTACCCACACGGCTCTCCATGCCATTGCTAAGCATGATCATGGCATTGTGGTGGAACAAATGCGGTATTGTATCAAGGTAGTCTCGATAGTTGTCAGTATAGGCATTCTGTATGTCTTGGTCATGATTCTTCAGTTCGATGAAGATGACAGGAAGACCGTTCACAAAGCACACCACATCCGCTCTGCGCTTGTGGATAGGTCCTTTTATCCATAGTTCCCTTACGGCAATAAACTCATTGTTATCGACATTGGCAAAGTCCATAACCTTGGCACGTACCAGCTCTGTCTCGCCATTAGGTTTCAGGCAAGTGACAGGCACACCATCACGCACGTAACCATACTTCTCCTCGTTGATCTGCATCAGCGTCTGCGAGCTCATATAGCTGGTCATGCGCTCGATGGCTTCCGTCAACTGCTTGTCGGTCATCCAAGGGTTCAGGCGCTTCAAAGTCATACGCAGATGTCGGGTGAGTACCACTTCATGCTGAGTCTTGCGTCCAAGTGTTCCTTGTTCGCCAAGCACTTCGTTATCGAAGGCATACACAGACTTCCAACCAAGTTCTTGTTCCAGCAACTCGGCTGTCGATTTCTGTATGAGAAGGTCTTCGCTATAGTCTTTTGCCATAATTATAAATATTTACTCCTTTAATGTAGGGACCGATATTGCTATTTTATAGAATAGTGCAAGTCCTCCTACACTCTTCGAACATAGTTTCTTTAATGAAATATTGAGGAACGGGTTATTTTTCTCCCCACCTTCCTCTGGATAGATAATAACACAGGGTACATTTGGCAATGGCGCCTCTTCCGAAACATCTTCATATCCCAAGTATTTCAATATCTTCAAGTCTCTGCTATAACCGCTCAACTGCCTTACAACATCAGTGTCAAGCTTTTGATTCTCATATTTCGGGATATACTTTGTATCGAGAATCGCTTTGAAACTCTGCGAATGATAAAGGAAATCAGGTTTTCCTGTCAGGCTACTATACTGATATGTGATTTTGTTCTGATATGCTTCATAGAGCAATCCATATACATAATGCTCATAGAGCAATGACATATCCAAAACAAAAGGAACGACTTGCTCCTCGGTGGCAGAAACCTTGTTTATGCTGTAGTCAAAATGACGAAGAATCAGTTTTGCCAATCTTATAGCCTCAGCATATTCCTTGAATAACTTGTGGGCTTTTATCTGGCTTACCTCTTTCAGGTTTACCTCGTCGCTCACATTCTCGAACAAAGCAAGACTTTTCCTTATTGCGAGGTTAATATTGTCGTACGATCTATGACCATCTCCCATGTTCTGCATCATTCTCCTTACGAAGAGTAATGCTTTTTTCAAAAGTCGATTTTCTGGAATATCAGCAGAATACTCATCATACTCGCAATATATACGATCATATCGTTTCTGCAAGATGTTGTTTCTTTCATTTTTAAGTATGGCGATGTATCCTTTGACCTTTTTCAAATTCTCGCTGTGATGAACATAACCTCGTTTCAGAGTCTTTATTCTTCCAATCACTCCAAGGAAATGGAGCATAATAAGCGGGCTTAACACGCCTTTGAGTGATGGAGCGTTGATTGAAGGCTTGTCATAGTCGATTGAATAGATTTTAGAGAATGACTCCAAAGCCAAGTTGGAAGAAAAACAAGTCATGAACATTCCAAGAAAGTCAATGTTTTCCATTCCTCGTTTTGCTGTCACTATTAAAGCTTCTTCATTGTCAACCCATTCTGCTCCAATTTTATATGACGCAAAGTAGCCCCATTCATCACTATTCAATGAACGGGTCCAAGAAACCAACGAGAGCTTATCATATTTCTCGTGGCGTTCTACTTTCAACGGTTCGTGTTCTCGGAGCTTATGCATTTCTGTTGTTATATGATGTCCTCGCTTTCTGTAGTTTCGCTTTTCATTTCAAACGGCTGAAGATTTTTCCAAGCATCAAATGCCTTTTTCTTCTCGTCGTTCTTCACATTGAGAATACCGTCGTTTATGTACTCTGTGATGAGAGGCAACACCTCGTACTCTACCTTTGCCGACAGTTCTTTTTCATTCTTTGCCATGAAGTAACTATGACCCACCATAAGGTCATCAATATCTATGTCACCAGACAAATGATTTGGATTCTCAATGAATTTCTTTATATCGTTGAATAGTGCGACAGCCTTATTCTTCAGGTCCTCATCACCAAGTGCATCATAATGTTCCTCAACTACAGACACATTCGATTTCAATGTTACGAAAGCGAACCTTCTACGCAAAGCATAGTCGAGAGTGCCTGTACTTCGGTCGGTAGTATTCATTGTGCCGATGATGTAGAGATTGCTTGGCACTACAAAATCATCGGTTTCTTCATCATCGAAATTCTTTGAGTATGGTAATTTTACAGTTATAGGGTGAATTGTATTCTCGCCAACTCGTTTATCAGATTCAAGTAGAGTTATCAGTTCTCCGAAGATTTTGGACACATTTCCTCGATTTATCTCATCTATAATGAGAACATAGTTCTTCGCCTCTGTCTTTTCCACATTGCTCTTAGTCTCTTTGTTTTTCTCAGAGAACTTCTTTATCTCTTCATAAAGAGGATAATAATAGACAGCATTTCCATGGAATTTTGACTGGCTACCATAAACTGGTTTTATATCTAAATAACTTTTTATACTAAAGTTTCCCACTTGCCATTTTATAGGCTTTTTCAAATGATTGTATCTTGTAATTTACAGATAAACAATTCATTAACATTTTGCAAACGTAAGTTAATGCTCTATATCAATAGTCTGCTACAGCATCTAATGGTGACAAAGCAAGTAGGATTGCTTCAAGCTCATCAACAGTCTGTGTACCTTCCATCAAATTCTCCATGGTATCAGCCACATTGATGCAGAGTTTTACTGCCAACACGTTAAGCAGATTCTTGATGATCTCCAGTGTACGGCGCCATTGAGTGAGCTCAAACAATTCTCGTCTTGTCTCACGGAACAACTCTCCAAGTGCTTCATACTGGTTGAACCGCTGGCCCAATGTCAGCACCATGTGCGTCATAAGACAGAGCGTGCAGTCGGCAATTTGCTCGTCGAAATCTGTACCCTGGTATGAGCCAAGTCCAAGATATTGCCGGCACTCCTTTATCAGCACTTCTATATTCCAGCGTATTTGGTATATCTCAAAGGCTTCCACAAACTTCATGTGGGTGTCCGTCGTGACAATAGCGTCCCAATTCTTATTCCGTCCGACTCTGATGAAGAATATCTTCACACATGTATCCCCCATCATCACCCGTTGCTCGAAATACATGCACTTATACTTGCGGCACACAACAGCCTCACGCTCGTGCAAGGATATAAGCTCATGAACATTGTATCTGCGTGAGCCGACTGCATACTTGTCCTTTCCCATGGCAAGACGGCCTACGACATGTATCGCTCCACCTGCTATCTTCCTTATAGCGCAAACCAATGGAGGCTTCACAAACCACGTGTCCATCAGTGCATAAGCAGCACAAATGCCAAACTTATAAGCCCTCTCTATCATTTTGGCTACGTTGTCATTCTTCTTGGCATCCAGTTCCTTAAAACGCTCATAGTCAGGATTGCTTTCGCTACGCTCTTTGTGGAACTGCATGGAACGTTCTTTCTTTGAGAGGCTGAAGTCTTCTTTCTTTCCTGCTTCCCGATGCATAGATAAGTCTACTGTATATGTACTGCGTCCATCGAAGAACGCGAGCAGGAGCAGCTTGTAACCGAGTACACACTTGCCAAGGACATGGTCAAACACTCGACTAAGCCCCTCGAAGTGTAGCCCGGTTTTGGTCACAGTTGTGTCATCAACAATATAGCATTTTGGCGCTTCGGTCTCCTCTGCATTTTCTTTGCGTACTATGCTTTGAAAACGCCGTGCCATAGATAGCTGCAGAATCTGCCAGTTCATTTCCGAACGAGCCAACAGACGGTAGAAGCAATTTTTGCCGACCTCAAGAACACCATGGAACTTTGTTAGTGACAAGGAGCCTATTGTCTCACCAAGAATACGGAAAACCATCATGGCCAGAATCTGCTCTGCCATATCTCGCCCGCGCATTTTGTCCAAAGAGTGTTTGGAGAGGATTCTGCCTATGCCAAAACACCTCATGAAGTGCATTATTGCGTCACTAGTCTCACTTTTAACACTCAATATCTTGGTCAACTCACCGATTTTGTTTAATTTTGCAAACATATAAGGAATGTTTAATTGTTTATGTATCAATGATTTATTTGCACTACAAAGATACAAAAACTTTTGGACATTCCTTCTTTTTTCCTTGTGTTTTAAGGCCTTAAGTACGATTTATATGCAAGTGGGAAACTTTAGTACCATTATTGCCTATGACAAAGATCGTACATATCAGGCGCTTTCCCGTCAAGGGTGGTTTCTATGCCATCAACCTCTTCAGTATTATCTTCACCATACAGGAGCTCAGTGCCGTGGAGCTTAACCATGAGCGCATTCATACCGCCCACCAACGGGAACTGTTCTTTGTCGGATTCTATCTTTGGTATGTTGTCGAGTGGCTCTTCCTCCTTGTCAAATTTCGCAATGGCATCAAGGCCTACTTCAACATCCGTTTCGAAAAAGAGGCCTACAACCATCAAAGCGATTTGAACTACCTGAAGCATCGGCATCGGTACCACTACCGATAAGAACAACTCCTCATCAATTAAGTATGAATACTTTTATGAACTGAAGACGATAGCACCTCATTGCAATATAGGAGAAAGATATTTGGTCATGAGATAACCTCCGACAATCAGCCAACCATAGAGGACTGCGGCTAAAACAAACGGTTTGAATCCGGCTTTCTTGAACTTGTCGATACTCGTTTCAGCACCGAGAGCCGTCATGGCCATGGTGAGCAGGAAAGTGTCGAAGGTGTTGATGAGCGACACAGCATTGGAGGGTAGCAGGGAGAGCGAGTTGAACCCTATGACAACAAGAAACAGCAGCGCAAACCATGGTATGGTGATAGTGCTCTTCTGCGCGCCACCACCACGGCTGCGCACGCCACGAGCCACGAAGAAGGCCACGACAAGCAGAACGGGCACGAGCATCATAACGCGGATCATCTTCACGATGATGGCCGTGTTGCTCACCGCCGTACCCATGGCATTGCCCGCACCCACCACGTGGGCTACCTCATGAATGGTGCTGCCGGTGAAGATGCCCATCTCATCGGGTGAGAGATTGAAGATGCCACAACGGTACAATATAGGATAGAGAAACATCGAGAGCGTTCCGAAGATGACAACAGTGGCCACAGCAACAGCGGTCTTATACGGTTTCGGACGTATGGCGCCGTCGACACCCATCACCGCCGCAGCACCACAGATGGCACTGCCACACGATGTGAGCAGGGCGATGCTACGGTCCATCTTCAGCAGTTTGCCGATGATGATACCGAGGCCGATGGTTACCCCAACGACGATGGCATCAATGACGATGGCAGGGATTCCCACCTGCATGACATCCTGAAAGCTAAGCTTGAAACCGTAGAGGATGATACCTAATCGCAGTATACGCTTACTACAAAAGCTGATACCCGGTACCCACGTGTCAGGCAGGTTGTTGCGCAGACTGTTGGCATAGAGCATGCCCAAGACAATACCCACGACCATTGGACTCAGCGACAGAGCCTTGACCCAGTTCATGTCGCCAACATAGAAAGCGGCACACGAGAAGAGTGCCATCAGCAGCACGCCGTGAAGCATACTGCTACGTTGTTCTGATAATCTCATTTTTCTTCTTACTTTATGAATTTTCCGCCTGCAAAGGTAAGAAGAAAAAGCCGCTGACAATTATACAGAATAACTATGACTTATAACTTGAAGTTATGAAGTGCTTGAATTTCGACTGCAACTTTGGTGAGGCTCCCTGTTTCTCAACGAAGCAGAACTGGCGTTCAAATTTCAGATGTTCAATGTCCACAATCTTGAAAATGTTGGCATATATCTGGTCGCGCACCGCCTGTATGCTGACAATGCCCATCGCATCGGTATGCTCCACGTAGTGCTTGATGCCCTCGGTAGTACCAAGGTTCATTTCTATATTCAGATCGGTGAGTGCAATGTGCTTTGTCTCAAGTGCTTTCTGTAACACATATAGGGAGCCCGAACCGAACTCGCGCAGTACGAGCGGTACTGTCCTAAGTCGCTCCATTGTGATGGTGTCGTACTTAGCCAAACGTCCGCCAGTCCTGACAATGGGCACAAGCTCGTCGTCCATAAACGGATGGTATTTCAGCTCAGGCCGTCTGACAATACCCTCAACCATGCCTAAGTCGATGCGCCCCTCGCGTAGGGCAGTCTCCACCTCCCGACTGTTGCCGCTGAGCATTGTGATGCGAATATCGGGAAAACGCTTGTGGAAGTCGGCGATGATGCCCGGCAAGACATACTGCGATATCGTGGTGCTGGCCCCAACGCGCAGTTCGCCGGCTACCTTCTCTTGTAGGGAGTTCATGTCGTAGTCCATCTGCTGATAGTCCTGCTGTATTTTTCTTGCGTGACCAAGGAGTAGCTGACCGGCATGGGTGAGCTGTATGCGGTTACCCAGTCGGTCGAAGAGCCGGCAGTTATAATCCCGCTCCAGCTCCTGGATATGCTTACTGATGGCGGGCTGACTGATGAAGAGCTCCTGTGAGGCCTTAGTGAAGCTAAGGTTCATCGCCGCGCTTAGGAATACTTTTAGACGTATATCTATCATGTCTCAACGGGTTTGGTTTCTGTGGCAAAGGTAAACATTATTCCAGTGATAGAGGTAAACTTTTCTGTTATTATCGTCTCCTACAGTAATTTTTTGTGGTTTGTCTGTATTTCTTTGTATTTCAACACTATAAAGTTACAACAAATTTCGCTAATCACCAAATTTATAAGCACTTATAATTCATCGAACTCACGTTAACTTATGTTTGCAAAATGTTAAATCATTGATTATCTGCAATTAACGAGATTACGTCATTGGGAAAAGCCCATAAAATGGGAAGTGGGAAACTTTAGCTGCTTACACACTTTTCAATCCCAGGACGTTGCCCTGGGCTATAGGCTTGCAGGGCTTTACCTTTCCGCTTTGCGCTGGTGACTTTTAGTTCGGTCCTTTATGTCTCCATCTATGCATTTAACGGAAGAACCAAATAAAAGGGAGGAAATAACTATGAACGTAAA
>OGZU01000125.1_pt1 | contig 24145 bp, 20 predicted proteins | sample 1576871 | NCBI WGS metagenome assembly OGZU01 (sample SAMEA3541580, study PRJEB24748) | human gut metagenome | biome: human gut; feature: human-associated habitat; material: faeces | place: China | collected 2012
AGGAACATCAGGGTGAAGCCTTCGCCTAACAGAACGGCATCAGTCATAAAATAGCCTTTGGAGGAGCGCAATAATGGCGTGATGAACAACCGCGATAGCCGAGTGGATTTCCCCAGACCACATAGTCAGAAGCCTCTTTATCGCGGAAATTAATTCTCGCCATTACTGCGCAATATATTTAACAGGGCATTATTTAATAAAGCTTACGTGCTGACAGATTTCATCGGCGACAATCTCTTTGCGCTGATTAAATATCACCTTATTCTGCTCAAAAAGATTATTTCCGTGGGTATCGATCGACACAATAAGTGGGCCGAATTCTTTCACCCGGCAAACCCATAAGGTTTCCGGCATACCCAAATCACGCCACTGGGCGTCTTCAATTTCTTCCACACAGACCGCGGCAACCACCGCGCAGCCGGCCGGGAAGACGCAATGCAGCGCTTTATGTTCGGCACAGCCCTCTTCGGTCCCCTTACCCATACCGCCTTTGCCAACGATTAATTTCACACCGGTCTTAGCAATAAATTCTTTTTCAAATTTCTCCATGCGCATACTGGTGGTTGGCCCAACGGAGACCATTTCAAATTTATCTTCCGTACCTTTAATCGGCCGCACAATGGGCCCGGCATGTAATATCGCGCCGCCGGCAACGTTGACCGGTAATTCACGACCGCCTTCAATTAAACGACGGTGAGCTACATCACGACAGGTAACAATATGACCATTGAGATAAATAATATCGCCCGCTTTAATATCAGCTAAATCTTCATCTTTAATTGGCGTAGTGAGTATTTTTTTAGTCATCAGAAAGCCACTCCTGTGTGAGACGTAATGGTGTAATTCAAATCTTTATCGAAAACGATATGTCCTTTGCGGTGCGACCAGCAGCCAACGTTGACCGCCACGCCGATGGTGGAAGGATGGCGCGCGGTGTTTTCGATATTGACGCCCATCACGGAGGTGTTACCGGACATCCCCTGCGGGCCAAGGCCAATTTTGTTGATGCCGTCTTCGAGCATTTTCTCCAGCGATGCCGCGCGTTCATTCTCATTACGCGACCCCACCGGGCGCATCAGCGCTTTCTTCGACAGCAGCGCCGCGGTTTCAACGGAGGTCGCGACGCCAATGCCAACCAACAACGGCGGACAGGCGTTCAGGCCATAGCTGGTCATCACATCCAGTACGAAACGGGTAACGCCTTCGTAACCGGCGCCCGGCATTAGTACCATCGCTTTACCCGGTAGCGAGCAGCCGCCGCCGGCCATATAGGTGTAAATGCTGCACTGGTCGGAATCGGGGACTATCTCCCAGAATACCGTCGGCGTACCTTTACCCACGTTTTTACCGGTGTTGTATTCGTCAAAGGTCTCCACGCTGTTATGGCGCAGCGGAGAATCCACGGTGGCTTTAATCACCGATTCGCGCAGCAGCGCTTCCAGTTCGCCAATCAGCGGGAAGTTGGCGCCGCACTCAACCAAAAACTGAATCACGCCGGTGTCCTGGCAGGAGGGACGATCCAGCTCTTTGGCCAGACGCTGGTTTTCAACCATGGTGGTAAAGATGACGTCAGCCAGCTGGCTGGTCTCTTTTTTATGCAACTCTTTCAGTTTTGCAGTGACGTCATCAGGCAATACTTTGCCGGTATATCCCACGAATTTGGCCATAATATCGGTCATTCGGGATATCTGTTCGCTTTTGCTCATAAAGGCTCCTTAGTCAGAACAGCGTCCGTAAATTACGGGTGAAAAGGGAACAGAATTGGCAGCAGTACGAGGCTGACAATGGTCGAAACAATAATCAGAGGGAGGCCGGATTTGGCGTAATCGACAAACTTATAGCCGCCGGCCGAGAGCACCATCATGTTGGCGGGCATACCGATCGGCGTCGCGTAGGCGCAGGAACTGCCGATAACGGTCGCCATCAGGACCGCTTGCGGATCGGCGCCCATACCGGCCGCTATCGACAAACTCACCGGTACCAGTAGCGCGACGGTAGCGGTATTGGACATAAAGTTGGTCATGATGACGGACAGTACAAAGACCACCACCATCAACATGAACGGGGAAGAGTTCTGGCCCAGCATGCCGATGACATGATCGGCAACCAGCTTGCCCGCGCCGGTCATTTCCAGCGCTTTTGCCAGCGCCAGCGTGCCGCCAAAAATGAAAATAGTTTGTGAATCAATCGCTTTGTAAGCCTGCTTTTCCGTCAGCACGCCGGTAAACACCAGTACCAACGCACCGATACAGCCTGCAACCGTCAGGCTAATGCCGGTCTGTTTCTCAAAAATCATGCCGAGGATCGTGGCGATCAGCACCACCAGCGACAGGATCTGTTTCCAGCGCGGAACGTCGCTGTAATCACGCTGTTCGCCGACGCCGCCGACTTCGTCGCTATTCCCGGTAGCAGGCAGAAATTTATAGCCAATTGTCAGGAAATAGAGGATGCCGCAGAGCAGCATCGGTAAACCCACTTTCGCATACTCAAAAAAGCCAAAGCCGCTACCAATATTCTGTAACGCCGATTGCGCGATCAGGTTGCCGGGCGCGCCAATCAACGACAGGTTGCCGCCGAGCGCGGCGGCAAATACCAGCGGCATCAGTAAACGAGAGCGGGCAAAACCCGATTTCGCCGCGACGCCAATCACCACCGGGATCAGCACCGCCGCCGTACCGGTGTTGGAAAGAAAGCCCGACATCACGCCGACCACCACCATGATGGTGAAAATCAGCTGTTTTTCGGTTTTGGCAAAGTGAGTGATCACCCCGCCGACTTTATTGGCCATCCCGGTTTCAAATAACGCCCCGCCGACGACGAACATGGCGACAAAAAGAATGACGTTGGAGTCGATAAAACCAGCAAAAGCTTGTTTTAGATCCAACACGCCGGTGAGTACTAACGCCACGCAGACCACCATGGAAGTCACTGCCAAAGGCACCTTCTCCCAGACGAACATGACGATAGCGAACACCAGCAAACATAAGGTGATGGTAATCGGTTCCATATTTATAATTATCCCTATCAATGATATATGATATTGTATCCAATATTGACGAAGGAGAAATTATGCCCATACAAAAAGTAAGTCAATGCGTTTTTGAGGAAAGATCGCGCAGTGCGATCTGCATCAAGATCCTGCGCAGATCGTCACAAGAAGTGATTGATAACGATGATCAATAAGAAAAAAGCCTGCAATTGCTCCACAGGCAATTGGCGTTACGCGGTGGTATCAGGAAGGTAGCGCGTTAACATGTTCTCCATCGAGCGGATAATATGCTTGCGCATACGCTGGCGCGCCAGCTCTTCATTATGCTGCTCAAGTGCCTGTAAAATCTCTTTATGTTCGTGGATGGAGATAGCGGCATACTCCGCTTCGGTCACCTTGTACCCCATCGACAGTCCGTTCCACATATTACAAAGCAGCATCTTCATTTTTTCGTTGCCTGCGGCGTTCCAGATCTCCATATGGAAAGCCTGGTTCAGGTCGGAATATTCAGTGAAGTTATTATCGGCCAGCGCTTTTTCCGCTGAGTAGTGTACCTGGGCAATGCGCGAAATATCCGTGCCGGGACGGGAGGCTTTCGCCACCGCCTCGCTTTCCAGCAGCGCGCGAATTTCATAATGCTCGCGGATCGTCTGCTCGTTGATCCCCAACACCACCGCGCCTTTATTGGGGCGGACTTTAATCAGGCCATCGGCGGCTAAAATCTGAAACGCTTCGCGTACCGGCATGCTGGAAACGCCGACCATACGGGCAATGCCTTCGAGAGTTATCTCCTGCCCTTCCACTAAATCCCGCGAAAGAATCGCTTTGCGTAATACCGCCGCGACCTGCTCTTTCGCCGAAAGAAGCTTAATTTTCCCTAATTTAGGCTTCTGCACTTTCCCAATCCTTCATATGTTGACGCATAATTTCCGCAAGCATGAGGAAATAACGCTGTGTTGCCTGAGCAATATTGCCCGCATCGCCGCGGCTAATGGCTCCGGCCAGTTCATGTAGTATCAGTGCCGATTCCTGGCTATCGTCTTTCAGATACAGGATGACATAAGAGATATATCCATCCAAAAATTGCTGATAAGCCTTCGCCAGATAGCGGTTATCAAGATAGGAAATCAGCAACTGATGAAATTCCAGTTCGCGAGTTTTGTCGCCAGGCTGCGCCAGCGCTTGTGCGCGCCCGAGCAGCAATTCCCCCTGGTTTGCCGGCACCAGAGTGAACAATTCGGCAGCCATCACCGCGATCACGCGAAAAATTTGGCTAACATCATCAGGCACCAGTTTTGATACCTGCATATGGCGGTTAGGCAAGCGCACCAGAAAGCCCTCTTGTTCAAGGGACTGCAACGCTTCTCTAACCGGCATACGTGAAAGCCCTAGCTGCTCGGCAATACTCTCCTGCGCCAGCTCATCTCCCGCTTTCATCGCTCCGGACAGAATTTGATAGCGAATGATTTGCGTAATGTGGTCCCTGGTCTGCTTTCGTTCGATCTTTTTCACAACGTCCTCATTGCTTAGGGCTTAAGACGCGGGGATTTTAGCAGATTTAGCCGCCAGGCGGCGCATTCGGCAGGGATATGAGGCGATAAAAAAGCCGGAACGACGGTTCCGGCTTTTCTGCTAAGTAGACATTACTTATTCACGAAATCTTCGCCGAGGGCGATATCTTTCTTCAGCGTATCCAGCATGCCTTCCAGCGCCTGCTGTTCAAAAGCGCTAAGTTTACCGATGGACTGGCGCTCTTCCACGCCATTTTTGCCCAACAGCAGCGGCTGCGAGAAGAAACGGGCATACTGGCCGTCACCTTCGACATAGGCACATTCAACCACGCCTTTTTCACCCTGCATTGCACGCACCAGTGAGAGCCCGAAACGCGCAGCGGCCTGGCCCATCGACAGCGTCGCCGATCCGCCGCCCGCTTTCGCTTCCACGACTTCCGTCCCGGCGTTTTGAATACGTTTGGTGAGATCCGCGACTTCCTGCTCACTAAAGCTGACGCCAGGGATCTGCGACAGTAAAGGCAGAATAGTGACGCCAGAGTGGCCGCCAATGACCGGAACTTCAACCTCTGTTGCCGACTTGCCTTTCAGCTCGGCGACAAAAGTATTAGAACGAATGATATCGAGGGTGGTAACGCCAAACAGTTTGTTTTTATCGTACACACCGGCTTTTTTCAGCACTTCGGCGGCGATAGCGACGGTGGTATTTACCGGGTTGGTGATAATACCGATGCAGGCCTGCGGACAGGTTTTTGCGATCTGCTGCACCAGGTTTTTAACGATACCGGCATTAACATTAAATAAGTCGGAACGATCCATGCCGGGCTTACGCGCGACGCCGGCGGAAATCAGCACCACATCAGCGCCTTCCAGCGCCGGGGTGGCATCTTCACCGGAGAAACCTTTGATTTTTACATCTGTGGGAATATGACTTAGATCTACCGCCACGCCCGGCGTAACCGGAGCGATGTCGTACAACGAGAGCTCTGAACCTGAAGGCAGTTGGGTCTTAAGTAGTAGGGCAAGCGCCTGGCCGATTCCACCAGCGGCGCCGAGGACTGCAACTTTCATCCTAAACTCCTTATTATGGTTAATATAGTCTTTCGTTATTCCGTCGCCTGGACCTTAATTCACAAGATGAACAATTACAATAATTATGGCTGAAGAATGCGGGGTACGCGCAATGATGCAGCAAATTCGCATTTTTCTTCCTGAGACTGGCCATCCAGCAAAGCCGTAGTACCGGATCGACTATTGGTTACAATACACCCAGCTCGCTCGGCAAAACAATATCAATTTCATAACATTTATTTCACTTTTACAGCAATTTACCCGCTGTGATGCAGGCATGTTCCTCATCAGGGTTATTTGCTAAAATATGCGCCTTTCATAACATTATTTACGCTATTCCTTTGCGGATTATTTGCATAAAAATGCACTTGTATGCATAATGATGTTGTTTTTACCACCATAATCTGGGTGACTTATGCGTAGTTCGGCAAAACAAGAAGAACTGGTTAAAGCGTTTAAATCGCTGCTTAAAGAAGAAAAATTCAGCTCGCAAGGCGAAATCGTTCAGGCGCTGCAGGAAGAAGGTTTCGAGAACATCAACCAATCGAAAGTTTCCCGCATGCTGACAAAGTTTGGCGCCGTTCGCACGCGTAACGCCAAAATGGAAATGGTCTACTGTTTGCCTGCCGAACTCGGCGTGCCGACGACCTCCAGCCCGCTGAAAAATCTGGTGCTGGACATCGATTATAACGATGCGGTGGTGGTGATTCACACCAGCCCCGGCGCGGCGCAGCTAATCGCACGCCTGCTGGATTCCTTAGGCAAAGCCGAAGGTATTCTGGGTAGTATCGCGGGTGATGACACTATCTTTACCACCCCTGCCCGCGGTTTTTCCGTTAAAGATCTCTACGACGCGATTCTGGTCCTGTTCGAACAGGAACTCTAAGCGCTCCCCCTCTGGTTCCTGCCAGAGGGTTCTTCCCCGCAAAATGCTATCCCCCAAACCTTCAAATAAAGCAGCATTTTTTTAACATTTAGTGTGGTTTTCCACCTCTATACATTCCTTTACCGAATGATAACGGCTAAAGCGCACAAAAGATCAAAGCGCAATATCTATTTGATTTAAATATAAATAATCATGATATTCACCCCATGAATGACATTTCTAATTCTTATACGTTATAAAAACGACATTTCTTGGAAATTATTTACACTGAAAACAATTAGCATGGTATTAATATTTTTGGTGATTAGTGTATACTTGATTTTGTGATGAGGGTCACGAAACAAAGCCCCCTAATAATAAAATTCGACGAGGTGAACATCATGAAAATCAAAACCACTGTAGCCGCACTCAGCATGCTATCCGTACTGTCCTTTGGCGCTTTCGCCGCTGATTCAATCAACAGCACTCAAGCGGAAAGCCGCCAGTCACTGGGCACCGTATCTATCGGCGCGGTAGGTTCTTCCCCGATGGATATGCATGAAATGCTGAACAAAAAAGCACAAGAAGAAGGTGCTTCTTCTTATCGCATTATCGAAGCTCGCACCGGCGACCATTGGCACGCCACTGCTGAACTTTATAAATAAGCTTTAACGATTGTCGGTCATTAACTGAAACAGTATCTCTTCAGCGGCCTGGGTTCATACGAAATCTCCCGCCGCTGCACATAAGGTTGGAGTCAAGATTATGAAAAGCGCAATTATCATCGCATCCCTGGGTCTGGCATCTGTTCTCTCTTTCGGCGCAAGCGCAGCCGTACAGCAAGTGAATGCCGATCAAGCACAAAACCTGCAACCAATGGGCACTATCTCTGTATCGCAAGTAGGTAGCGCGCCAATGGATATGCGCCAGGAACTCGCGGCTAAAGCCGAGAAAGAAGGCGCCAGCAGCTACCGCATTATTGAAGCTCGTACCGGCGACAGCTGGCACGCGACTGCTGAGTTGTACAAATAAACCCTCGTCGTCTTATCCGACGACTTGCCCCCGCCTGCCGGGGGCTTTTTTATGCCCAACGGGCATTGAAACGTAGTTGTCCTTCCAGCTCCTCTTCCGCTTCATCGAACAGCAAAATTAACGCGCCAAAGCGACGACGCTGTTTTTCATCCAGATGGACAAATTCAATCTCCAGCGGGAACGGTAAGCGCCCTCCCGTCACCGCGCTCCACAGCGCGTCAAGGTTATCCACCTGCTTATCCGGTAGCGCGAAGGCGCGGGAAAACTCACGATAGAAATCCTGTTGCTCAGCTATTTCATCAAAATCAAAGGTATAAATAGTCATTGCCCGCCGCCCCTTCCGCTCTGTCCCTCTACACCAAATAAGTATAGCGATAAAAAAACCGACGCCGGGGCGTCGGTTCGCAGGTTAGCTATTGGTGAGCACGTGTTGATATTTTTTCAGCATATCCACCAGCCGTCGCACCGGCTCAGTAACCTGGGGCGACGCCTGCCAGTGAAGGAGTTTTTCCTGATAAACATCAAGCTCTTCCAGCAGACGGGTAAAGTAACGGCGGCGCTTATCATCGCTGCCGGCGGAGATAACGTGATCGGCGGTTCGCCGCAGCTGACGGTGGAAGGCCGACAGATCCTCGTTTACCGGCACCGGGGCATCGCGTAGACGCTGGTGCGCGATAATCAGCGTCAACGCTAAGCGAAAGCGGGCGATATCGCCGGGAAACTTGTTCAGCAGTAAAAACAGCTGTTGATACAGCGCCGGCAAATGGTTCTCTTTTCGCCTTGCGCTGTTAGTAGTGAGCGAAGAGACCGCCGCCGAGACGAACTGGTTCAATAACACCCGTCCGGTGCGTGCCTGCGAGTTATCACGCACTAACAGAATCACCATCAGCGCGAGGAAACAGCCGACAATCTGCCCCAGGGCGCTATCGAGGAACTGGCTAAACTGGAACTGCATCGGGTTATCCAGCACCAAAATGTTGATGGTGCTCGCTAAAGCCCCCAGCGATCCCAACCGCCGCTTTTGTACCTCAATGCCGATAAAGAACGCCATCGCGGCAAGGCTGATACACAATAGCAGCATGCTCTGTTGCGTCGCAGGCATGACGACAAGGAAGAACAGCGCGCCGAGCGGTAAAGCGGCAAGGGTGCCATAGAGGAAGTCTAAGGCCACCATCCGCGGGTTAGGCAGACGCATCGCCAGCGCGGTCACCACGGCAATCATGACCATCGCCCCGCTACCGGATGTCCAGCCGGTCCATAGCCAGAACAGGGTGCCGAGAATACAGGAAATGGAGGTTCGCCAGAAGTTAACCATCGCGTGGTGACGTTCGGCGGACTCAACCTTCACCACCGTCTCGCCGCGTAGAACTTCATCTTCAATACGGCTGATTTTGGTGTTGCCAACCACGCCGCGCTTGAGCAGCAGGTAACGCGTCGCCGCGCCGACCCAGCTATAAATAGTGACCGGCGTATTGTGTTCACCTTTCCAGGTCAGGAAGCGGCGCATACGCTTAAGCTGTTGATGCACATCCTGTACCGTTTCCACTGGCTCAGCGAACAGCTCGCGGTAGTCGTCAGTCACCATCTCCGGGCGTGAGTTCTGGATCAGATAGGTTTCGCAGGCCTGAGTAATCAGCGTCAGCGATAGCGTGTTGATCGCCTTTAGCCGCTGGTTGACCTTCGACCAGCGCGAAGATTCCATGATCAGATTGCCGCGCATTCCTTCCAGCGCGGCAGTACGGCGCACCAGCGCTCCCCAGGCTTTGTCCACCACCTCGCTATCGCCATGGGCGACACAAAGCTGCATCAGGCGATACTGATCCAGTAGCAGGTTATCCAGTTCGAGGTCGATCTCTTTTTTGATGGAGCGCGGGGAAAATAGCAGGTCAGCGACGATGGCGCTGACGATCCCGATGACGATTTCGCTACAGCGCTCAACGGCAAACTGCGGCGCCAGCATCGGGTCGGTATGAATGGTGATGATGATAATCAGCGCCGTATAACCCGCCAGCCCCCAGGCGTAGGAGTTTTCCACCTTCACCAGGGAGGAGATCCAGGTGCAGAAACCGGCCCAGAGACAGCAGACCAGCATCATCAACAGCGGCGCGCGGATCATGAGGATAATGATCGCCAGCGCGGCAATACAGCCGATAAACGTCCCGGCAATACGCAACATTCCACGATAACGAATCGCCCCGGAATAGGGTTCACCGCCGGCGGCAAATGCCGGGCCGGCGGTCACGATAGCTGCGGTCAGTACGGCCCAACGCGGCGTCTCAAGCTGAAAATGAAAGCCGACAAACAGCGCCAGCACCACCGCGCATGCAAGCTTAATGGCAAAGCGGAGATGCCGGGGAGCAATGGTATAGGTCCCCATGGCGATTAACCAAACTCACGTAAGCGCATGGCGACTTTCTGGAAGAAGTTGGCCTGACTGGCGTCGCGATCTTCTTTACCGGTAATGACAACGGTTGCGGTGGTGCCCGACGGCCAGAGGTTGCCCTGCTGCTGGTCAAGACGAATACGTACCGGCACGCGCTGCGCCAGACGCACCCACTCAAGGTTGGAGTCAACAGAGGCCATCCCTTTTGTATCGCTGCTGCTGCTGGCGTTAGTCACGCCCGCGGCAACGCTGTCAACGGTACCTTTTATCACCTTACTACTACCGAGCGGAGTGATTTCGGCGCGATAACCCGGACGCACGCCTTCCAGCTTAGTCTCTTCCAGGTATGCCATCACGTAGAAGGTATTTTGTTTCACCAAAGCGACCGCGGTCGAACCGCGGGTGATGAATTCGCCGGCGTAGACGTTCAGGTTGGTCACCCAGCCGTCGGCTGGCGCGCGAATCACCGTGCGTTCGAGATCCAGTTTGGCTAAATCGCGGCTGGCCACCGCTTTCGCCAGCTGATGCTCTACGGTTTGCAGCACGTTGTTGGCCTGGTCAATCTCTTCGCGCGACATCGCCTGCACGCCGAGCTTGTTACGGCGCCCGGCTTCAACGCGTTTTTCCTGAGCCAGCGTCTGGTAATAGGAGACATCGGCTTGCGCCTCCGCCAGCGCTTTTTGGTAACGAGGTTGGTCAATAACGAACAATACCTGGTCTTTCTTAACCAGTTGGTTATCCTTGACATTCACCTGTGAAATGAGCCCAGACACATCCGGGGCGATGGCGACGATATCGGCGCTAAAGCGCGCATCGCGCGTCCACGGCGACGCGGTGTAGTACACCCATGCGCGAAAAATAGCGATAAACGCCAGAATAACCAGTATCACAGTGATGGCAGTACGCAGGATATTTCTTGTTAGTGTTTTCACATCGACCTCAAACGAACAAGCGCGATATCAGATAAAACAGACAGCAATACAGCGCAGTATTAAACAGTGCAGGGTGCCAGACAAAATCATAAATACCGGTCGGAACCAGCAAACGGTGCACCAGCCAGAAGATGGCTAGCGACAATAGCAGCTCAAAGAAGATCGGCGGAAACGATAAGCCGAAAATCACTATGACAGGAAACAGACTCATGATGACCTTGATAAGAAGCGTACAGGTGGTAGCGTGATGCGTTTATTATGTAGCTAACTATATATTAACGTAACAATTGCAGCCTTATCTATAATATGTGATCTAAATCACTTTTAAGCCAGAGTGAATAATGGAACGACTAAAACGCATGTCGGTGTTCGCCAAAGTGGTTGAGCTGGGCTCTTTCACCGCCGCCGCACGCCAGCTCCAGATGAGCGTTTCATCTATCAGCCAGACCGTTGCTAAACTGGAAGACGAGCTACAGGTAAAGCTGCTCAACCGCAGCACCCGCAGCCTGGGCTTAACAGAAGCGGGTAAAATTTATTACCAGGGCTGCCGAAGAATGCTCTTTGAAGCGCAGGACGTCCATGAACAGCTGTATGCCTTCAACAATACTCCCATCGGCACGCTGCGCATCGGTAGCTCTTCAACTATGGCACAGAATGTGCTGGCGCGCATAACCGCCGACATGCTCAAAGAATATCCGGGTTTATCGATTAATCTGGTGACCGGCATCCCTGCGCCAGACCTGATTGCCGATGGCCTCGACGTGGTAATACGCGTCGGCGCATTGCAGGATTCCAGCCTCTTCTCACGGCGGCTGGGCTCGATGCCGATGGTGCTCTGCGCGGCGAAAAGCTATCTTCAGCACGCGGGATGCCCGGAAAAACCGGCGGATCTCGCCAGCCACTCGTGGCTGGAATATAGCGTACGGCCAGATAATGAGTTCGAAATTATCGCCCCGGAGGGGATCTCAACGCGCCTGATCCCACAAGGGCGTTTCGTCACTAACGATCCGATGACGCTGATCCGCTGGCTGACTGCCGGCGTTGGCGTGGCCTACGTTCCGCTGATGTGGGCGATTGACGAGATCAATCGCGGTGAACTGGAGATCCTGCTGCCAAGCTATCAATCGGATCCGCGGCCGGTCTATGCGCTGTATACCGAAAAAGACAAACTGCCGCTGAAGGTGCAGGTATGTATTAACTATCTGACGGATTATTTTGTCGAGGTGGCGAAGATCTATCAGGGAATGCACGGGCGCGGGATGACCCGTTAATTGACATCCCGGCAGCGGCTTCGCGCCGCCGGGACCAGCCGTTATCAGGCGGTGCCGCCAACGGTAAGGTTGTCGACTTTCAGCGTCGGCTGGCCGACGCCGACCGGCACGCTCTGCCCTTCTTTACCGCACACGCCAACGCCGCTATCCAGCTTCAGGTCGTTACCAACCATAGAAATCTGCTGCATCGCTTCGATACCGGAACCGATTAGCGTCGCGCCTTTGACTGCCTTGGTCACTTTGCCTTTTTCAATCAGATAAGCTTCCGAGGTCGAGAAGACAAATTTACCGGAGGTGATATCCACCTGGCCGCCGCCGAAGTTCGGCGCATAGATACCGTAATCGACCGATTCGATAATCTCCTGCGGCGTCGACTTACCGGCCAGCATATAGGTGTTGGTCATCCGCGGCATCGGCAGATGCGCATAGGATTCACGGCGACCATTACCGGTCGGCGCAACGCCCATTAACCGCGCGTTGAGCTTATCCTGCATATAACCTTTCAGGACACCATTTTCGATAAGCACATTGTATTGACCCGGCGTACCTTCGTCATCAATCGCGACCGAACCACGGCGATCGGCCATGGTGCCGTCATCCACAACGGTGCACAGTTCAGAGGCGACTAATTCGCCCATGTGACCGCTGAAGACCGAGGTGCCGCGACGGTTAAAGTCACCTTCCAGACCGTGGCCAACGGCTTCATGCAGCAGCACGCCAGGCCAGCCCGCGCCAAGAACCACCGGCAGCATTCCGGCTGGCGCGGCAACCGCGGACAGATTGACTAATGCCATACGTACCGCTTCACGCGCCCAGACATCCGCCCGTACGTCGCCATCCAGCGGCGCAAGGAAATAATCATAGCCAAATCGCCCGCCGCCACCGCTGGCGCCGCGCTCGCGTTTGCCGTCTTCCTCCACCAGCACGCTCACGGAGAGGCGAACCAGAGGACGGACATCAGCGGCCAGCGTCCCGTCCGTTGCCGCCACCAGGATAAGCTCGTAGACGCCGCTCAGGCTGGCGGAAACTTCCTGCACGCGCTTATCGGCAGCACGCGCCACCTTATCAACGCGGCGCAGGATATCCAGTTTCTCTTCGCGGCTCATGCTCTGCAGCGGATCGACGCTGGTATAGAGAGTGCTGTATTCCACCGCGCCGAGCGTCTGCACTTTGCCGTCGCCATGGTCGCGGACGATAGTACGCGCCGCCTGGGCACTCTGTTCAAGCGCCAGTTTGCTGATTTGGTCCGCATAGGCAAAACCGGTTTTCTCGCCGCTTACCGCCCGGACGCCTACGCCCTGGTCAATATTGTACGACCCATCTTTAATGATGCTGTCTTCCAGAACCCAGGATTCGTGATAGCTCGACTGAAAATAAAGATCGCCGTAATCGAGACGGCGCTCAGCCAGTTGGCCAAGAATGGCAAACAGGTCCTGATGGTTCAGGCCATTTGCCGACAGTAATTGTTCACTTACCAGGTTCAAACTCATCGTTACGCTACTCGTTTGTTGCCGCCTGACACAGGGGAATGCCACGCGGCGAAAAAAATGACGGGGATAAAATGCCCTCTATTGAGAGTGCGATAATTCCCCGTACTCGTCAAATCATTGCTTTTTGTTACTGCGCGCCTGGCGCAGCACTTCATTGATTTCCGGCTGATCGATTGGACCCGTAATGCGATAGCGCAGAATCGACACTTTGTTCCACAGCGGCCCAAGCACCTTGCTGGCGGCAAACACCGCCGCGCCAACGATCGGGTTGACGGCGAATGCCGCCGCTACGCCGACGGTGGCCGAAATTTCCGGCGCCACCACCGCTTGTAAATCTAAACGACGGCGCACCAGATCGACCGAACCTTTCATCGCGATGTCGGCTTCGAGCCCATCCACCAGCGTATCATCCGTATTCAGCACGCCGTCTTTAATCCACGCCGTACTGCGAATCGAATCAAACCAGAACCCTTCCTGGAAGGTGTCGCTGAAATCGAAGCGTAGCTTACGCAGCAGCGCGTCAACGCTCAATAGCCTTAACAACTGACCGGCATGACCGGTGCTCAGGTCAGTAAACTCGCCTTTGCCGAGGCGGCTTTTGAGGATCCCGTTCAGCGAAGCGACATCAGGCTGCCATGGCGGCGCGCGCCAGTGCAGATCGTAATCGACATCAAATGACGACCCTTTCACCGGCGTCGAGACACCGAAGAAGTTGACGAAGTCGTCCGTTTTATTGCCGTGAAGCTTGCCTTTCAGCGAGGTACGTACGCCGCCCGGCGCATTTACCCAGACGCCATCGGTAGTGAGTCGGCCAAAGCCGGTATCCACCAGGCCATTACTGAGGGTGAGCGTATCGCCCTTGATATCGAAGTCACCGTCGATTCGTCCATATTTTTGCCCCCACAGCCAGCACTCTTTACAGCGCAGCTGTAAATCCGGCCAGCCGCGGAAATCCAGACGGGTATCAGCCAGCGGGCCGCTCTCTTTTTTCGCCGTACCGCTGTTATCGCTGGAAGGGTTGTAATAGAGGTAGCGAATAGCCGCCAGCCAGGGGGCATTCTTATGCATCGTCAACGTGGCATTGATTTCACGCCCCTGCGCCTCCACCCTCGAGCCGCTACCGTCAGGCTGAGAGACCAGACTGACGTTATTCCAGTTCTGCCCGGCGAAGGCCAGCGACGGTGTACGAAGCGTCACGCGCTCCGGGAAGGCCATATTACTGCTCACTTCGTTGACGGCGCCTTGCTGGAACAACGCCAGCCATTGCGCGCCATCCATCGCCGGCATGTTGAGCTCGACGCCTGATGCTTCAGGCAGCGACGGAATCGCTTTGCTGTCGGAGGTCAGAATCGCCCGATCGAGCGTCAACTTGTTATTCAGTAACCAGCGGCTATTGACGTGGTTCTTGCTGCCGATGTTGCCGGTCAAATCGAAGCTGCTTAAGCCGCCGGTCACGTTGATTTTCACCGGCAACGGCTCACCCGCCGATTTATTCACCGGCGCAGGTAAGTGACTACTCACATTTTTCAGATCGCCGTTGATATCGACTTTGTAGCTCGCGCTACCGCGATACGGTAACTCAATGGCCACTTTGCCGTCCCAGGGGACGCTGCCGCTGAGTTCATCATTGACCGCTTTCGGCAGCAGGCCGGTACGCGTCGGCTGCCAGTTAGCGTTCATGCCGACGTCAACGAGGAAGGCTTTCGCCCCTTCAGTGGTGGTGAAATTGAGGTTCAACGGTTGATTAAACCAGGTCGCGCTTAGCGGCCCGCTTTTTAAATCTCCGTTTTCGAAGCTGAACTGACCATTGAGATTCTTCAGCGTCGCGTCAATCGGCTTGATAAACAGATCGTTATTTTTCAGCCGTACATCGCCTTTGGCGGTGGTCATCTCGCCATCAAGCGGGATAGCAAGATGTAAGCGAGCGCTCACATTACCATCAAGCTGCAGTTCATCCAGCGCCGAGCCGAGCGTATCCTTCAGCGGGGTCTGTTTGAAATAAGGGCCGACCTCTTTACCAGGGCCGTTAACATCGGCATCGATAAACAGTTTTTCATGGGAATAGTCGGGGATCACCGCGTCAAGGTTGCTGGCAGTAACGTTGCCCAGCATCGCTTTATCCGCCTTCATCCACAAACCGTTATTGACGAAGTTAAGGTTGATATCCAGTCCGGTCAGCGCCGGCCAGTCCGGCTGGAAGGCGAAAGTCGCGTTCTTCAGCGGTACCGAGACCTGGAATTGGCCTTCGTTATGCTCATAGGGGAACTGATGTGGGTTGCCGCCGTAAACCAGGGTGGCATTGCTTGCCTGGCCGCCCTTAATTGCGCCGCTCAGGTAATCCACCAGCGCTTTGCCCATCAGATTTTCCGGGAAATAGCGCCACGCCTGGCCGCCATCATTGGTACTGATACCCGCCAGGATGCCTAACCACGGCTCATCGCCTGCTGGCTGCAGATAGCGGAAGCCGCCGCGCGCGCGAACGCCGGTCGCCTGCACGTCGATATCGCGGCCATCCAGCATAAAGCCCTTGCTGTTCTTCTCCCAGCTTAGAGTCGCATCGCCCTGGGCTATCTCCAGCGGTGCGCGAAAGACCGTTTCATAAGGCATTTTTGCCTGGGTCATATGCGCGCGCAGTTCGCCGTTTTCCACGCTGCCGCTCAGGCTGCCGGAGAAGTGCTCGGCTCCCGGCAACAGCTTCCACTGCTTCCACGCCAGATCGCTCCAGTCAGCCTGGAAACGGGTCTTTTCCGTTGCCTGCAGCGGGATATCCAATGCCAACAGGTTGATTTTGCCGCTCGGCTGGGTGGTTCGCCACACTTCGCCAAAGCTCGGCGCCAGCTTATCGGCCATCGGTTGCAGACCGGTTAGCCCGCCAAGCTCGAGATTGCTGGCGCGGATGCGTAGCTCATCGCTGCGCTGATTGTTATTGCCACCCACTTCCTGCGCCGGGATCCACGCCATCGCCAGCTCGCCGCGCGGCCAGGCTTTGCCGTCTATCGAGATCCGCGTATCGGGGATGTGAAATGCCCAGCTTTGATTTTCACGCGTGATATGCCCCGTCAGGTTATCCACCGACAGCTGATGCAGATGCTTATCGCCCTGCCAGCTGGCGCCGCCTTTTTTCAGCCACACATCGCCGCTGGCGACATCGCCTTTATCGATGGTCATCCAGCCTTCGAGACTAAAGCGCGCGCTCTGCAGGGCGATGTTGTCCTGCATCCAGCGCCCGAGCCAGGGTTTAACGTCGATGTCGTCGGCCTGTAACCAGAGGCGCCCCTTGTTGAGCAGGCCATTCTCGTCACGTAAATCCATCCGCACCTGCATGACGCCGTGCTGGCCGGTGAGGCTCGAAAGGCTCAGCTGCCCCTCGGCGCGGTGGCGATTTTTACCGTTAAGCCAGGTCAGCTGTGGGATCGCCAGTTCAGCACGCTGACCGGAAATCGTCAGGAAGCTCAAATGGCTATCACGGAGAATAAAGTGGTCAAACTGGCGCAGGAACAGATCGCTGATGCGATCGGTCTTCAGGCTTGCGCCGTCGTCGTTAGTCTGGATGGGCGTATTGGTATGAATTTGCAGCTGCCAGAAGGTCAGGTCGCGGAACTGCCAGCGCATATGTAAAAGGCTTTGCCAGACGTCGAGGGCAAGGGTAACCCGTTTGATCGTCATTTCGCCACCGTCTTTCAAGGTAGCTTTAATATCGCGAACGTCCAGCGTCGGGCCGAAGTTTTCCCAGTTGGCGTTGATCTGTGAGGCATCAACCGCGACCCCGGATACCGCGGTAATTTTCTCCAGCAGTTGGGGACGCCAGTTATTTAGCTGCGGCAATGCCAGACGCAGGCCACTCACCAGTAGCGCAACAATCACCACCACGGTTGCCACGGTGAGCAGTAATATCCCGGGCCATCGCCTCAACGCATCTCTCCTTGTCAGCCTGTTACGCTTTATCCTTCAGCCCGCCTGTTTACCGCCCCCGACGCCATCGGGAGCGACAGGCTGAATGATTACATCATTACCACATCGAACTGCTCTTGATTATAGAGCGGCTCAATTTGCACTTTGACCTGCTTGCCGACAAAGATTTCGACTTCCGCCAGCGCGTGGGACTCTTCCCCTTTCAGCGCTTCCGCGACGGCAGGTGAAGCATAGACCAGGAAGCGGTCTGAGTCATACGCATGATGCACGCGAACTATTTCGCGCATGATCTCATAGCAGACCGTTTCGACCGACTTTACCGTGCCGCGCCCATGACAGGTAGGACACTCGTTACACAGCACATGTTCCACGCTTTCGCGGGTGCGTTTACGGGTCATCTCGACCAGCCCCAGCTGCGAGAAGCCGTTAATGCTGGTTTTCACCCGGTCTTTACTCAGCGCCTGCTCCAGGGAATGCAGTACCCGACGACGATGATCTTCATTATTCATATCGATAAAATCAATGATGATAATGCCGCCCAGGTTACGCAGACGCAGCTGGCGCGCGATAGCCTGCGTGGCTTCAATATTGGTATTGAAGATGGTGTCGTCGAGATTACGGTGGCCAACAAACGCCCCGGTATTGATATCGATGGTGGTCATCGCTTCGGTCTGATCGATGATCAGATAGCCGCCTGACTTCAGCTCGACTTTACGCTCCAGCGCGCGTTGGATTTCGTTCTCAACGTCAAAGAGATCGAAAATCGGCTGGCGGCCGCTGTAATGTTCCAGCTTGCTGGTCATTTCCGGAATGTATTCCGCGGTGAACTCCAGCAGCGCCTCGTAGGTCAGGCGCGAATCCACGCGGATGCGGTCAAGCTGAGCGTCGGCGAAATCGCGCAGCACGCGCTGGGCCAGCGCCAGCTCGCCGTACATCTGATAGCGGGTCTGGTTGCGCTTTTTGCGCTCCATGACTTTGGTCCAGACGCGCTTAAGGTAGGCCGCATCCGCCGCCATCTCTTGCTCATGCACGCCTTCCGCCGCGGTGCGGATAATAAACCCGCCCTGCTCGTCGCAATATTCGGTGACCACGCTTTTCAGACGTTCGCGCTCGGCCTCGCTTTCAATACGCTGCGATACGCCGACGTGCGAAGCGCCCGGCATAAAGACCAGATAGCGGGAAGGTATGGTAATGTCGGTGGTCAGACGCGCGCCTTTGGTACCCAGCGGGTCTTTCACCACCTGCACCATCAGGTCCTGGCCCTGACGCACCAGCTCGGAAATATCGCGAACGGTAAACTGCTTCTGCTCTTCACCCGCCACGCACTCGGTGTGCGGCATGATATCGGAAGCATGCAGAAAGGCGGCCTTATCCAGGCCAATATCTACAAAAGCCGCCTGCATTCCAGGCAACACACGACTGACACGACCTTTGTAGATATTGCCTACGATTCCGCGCCGCGCTTCTCTCTCAATATGAATTTCCTGCAGGATCCCGCCATCGATATACGCGACGCGCGTCTCGGATGGCGTTACGTTAACTAATAATTCAGCCGTCATCTTTATCCCTTTTCTTCACGCAGTGAGTTAAAGTTACTCAGCAACTCATACGTTTCCACCAGCGGTAAGCCGACTACGGCGTGATAGCTGCCATTTATCTTCCTGACAAAACAACCACCCAACCCTTGAATACCGTATGCGCCTGCTTTATCTAAAGGTTCGCCACTGGCTACGTAGGTAGCGATATCCTGCTCGGAGAGCAGACGGAAGGTCACTTCCGTCACCACCAGGCAATCCAGCGTTTGCTGCTTATCCGCCAACGCCACCGCGGTCATCACCTGGTGGGTTTTTCCGGAAAGCATGCGAAGCATTTCTGCGGCGTGCCCGGCGTCGCGCGGCTTTTCCAGCACTTCGCCGTTAAGAATGACAATCGTATCCGCGCCCAACACCGGCAGATCGCGCGGCGCCATCGCCACGCCAGCCAGCGCTTTTTCGCGCGCCAGACGCGCAACGTAATGCGCAGCGCTCTCCTGCGGGCCGCGTCGTTCCTCAATACCCGGAACCAGACGTTCGAAAGAGAGACCAAGCTGAGTTAACAGTTCCTGCCGACGCGGGGAACCAGAAGCCAGATACAGAGTTGTCATATCAACCTTTATTGAACCGCAAATTGCTGACGCACTTTACGCATTAGCAGGAATAGCCACGGCCAGAGCACACCGTTTACTACACTACTCCAGAACACTTCCGGACGGAAAGAGACGTTGATCACTAAAAACTCTGCCCAGAAAACAATGATATCAACGGCAAGAGACAACAGCATGACCACCAGCGCCTGTTGCCAGAGCGCCAGATTACGGAACAGCTGATATTTTAAAGCGACCAGATAGGCAACAATACTTAACGACAGCGCACGTACGCCGAGGGTCGAACCGCTGATGAGGTCGAGAATCGCCCCCATCACAAATCCGGTACCGACGTTAACCCGGTGCGGCAGCGCGAGGATCCAGTACAACAGAATCAACAACACCCAGTTTGGCCGGAAGACGGTGATGTCCTGCGGCCAGGGCATAATCTGCAGCAATAGCGCAATAAGAAACGAGAGCCAGATAACCCAGCGTCCCTGGCTACGATAACTTGCCACTATTGCCCCCCTGCTGGCAGAGGTTGCGCGGACGGCGGCGGCGTCAGGCCTGTCGCCGGCGCCGGCATCTGCGGCCCCATCGCATCAGGCGCAGGCAGCACCTGCGGCATCATTTGCATCAGGCGCTCATTGGCAACGCGGTGCACCTCTTCCGGAGTCATCGGGTTAGCGCCGTTGCGATCGGCGCCCCACAGCAGCAGCAGATAGCGCAAACGCTGCAGTCCGGCGGTCGGACGGGCCTGGATCACCGTGTATGCACGCTGAGTATCCAGACGTACCGAGGAGACTACCCCAACCGGATACCCTTCCGGGAAGCGTCCGCCGAGCCCGGAGGTCACCAGCACATCGCCGACGCGAATATCGGTATTCGCCGGCAGATGTTCAAGCTGTAAATCATCAGTACAACCGTTACCGGCAGCAATGACGCGGATATCGTTACGCAGCACCTGGATCGGCAAGGCATGGGTCGCATCGCAAATGAGCAGCACGCGGCTGGTCATTTTCGCTACCGCCACCACCTGGCCGACAACGCCCTTGTCGCTAATGACCGGTTGGCCTTCATAAACGCCATTGACGCTGCCCTTGTCGATAACGACCTGATCGCTGTAGGGATCGTTAACCGTCGAGATAACCTGGGTCACCATCTTCTGCTCATCCTGACGCAGCGGCGAGCCTAACAGCTCACGTAGACGGGCGTTTTCTTGTTTGTATTGACCCAGCATCAGCAGATCGCTGTTTTTCAACAGCAGTTCCTGACGCAGCGCGCGGTTTTCCAGTTCGAGCTGATCGCGGGTCGCCAGCGATTGCGATACGCTGTCGAGCAGTTCCCGGGGACCATTTGAGATAAAGTAGAAAGGACTGACGGCTGTATCCATGTACGTTCGAATCTGGCTGAACGTACCCAGGCGGCTGTCGGCGATAATGACGCCAAGCGCCACCAAAACCGCCAGAATAAGGCGAATCTGTAGCGACGGGCCACGGCTAAAAATTGGCTTCATAGGCTATGCGTATTCTCGTGTCAGTAAAGACCAGAGGCAGCCCTTAAGCTGCCCCAGACCTTCAGGCTGACTACTCTTCGCTGAACAAGTCGCCGCCGTGCATATCGATCATTTCCAGCGCCTTACCGCCGCCACGAGCGACGCAGGTCAGTGGATCTTCTGCAACTACGACAGGGATCCCTGTCTCTTCCATTAACAGACGGTCAAGGTTACGCAGCAGCGCGCCGCCGCCGGTCAGGACCATACCGCGCTCGGAGATATCGGATGCCAGCTCCGGCGGGCACTGTTCCAGCGCGACCATAACGGCGCTGACGATGCCGGTCAGCGGCTCCTGCAGCGCTTCGAGGATTTCGTTGGAATTGAGGGTGAAGCCGCGTGGAACGCCTTCAGCCAGGTTACGGCCGCGCACTTCGATTTCGCGTACTTCATCACCCGGGTAAGCGGAACCGATTTCGTGTTTGATACGCTCAGCGGTTGCTTCGCCGATCAGGGAACCGTAGTTACGGCGCACGTAATTGATCACGGCTTCGTCGAAACGGTCGCCGATACGTACGGAAGAAGAGTAGACCACGCCGTTCAGGGAGATAACTGCGACTTCGGTAGTACCGCCGCCGATATCAACAACCATAGAACCGGTCGCTTCAGAAACCGGCAAGCCTGCGCCGATCGCGGCCGCCATCGGCTCTTCGATCAGGAAGACTTCACGAGCGCCAGCGCCCTGCGCGGATTCGCGGATAGCACGACGCTCAACCTGGGTCGCGCCAACCGGCACGCACACCAGCACGCGTGGGCTCGGACGCATAAAGCTGTTGCTATGCACCTGTTTAATAAAGTGTTGCAGCATCTTTTCAGTCACGAAGAAGTCGGCGATAACACCGTCTTTCATCGGGCGAATCGCCGCGATATTGCCCGGCGTACGGCCCAGCATCTGCTTCGCTTCATGACCTACAGCGGCAACGCTTTTCGGCGAACCGGCACGATCCTGACGAATGGCCACAACGGAAGGCTCATTCAATACGATGCCTTGTCCTTTTACATAAATAAGGGTATTCGCGGTACCCAGGTCAATGGACAGGTCATTGGAAAACATGCCACGAAATTTTTTTAACATACTAAGGGATAATCCTGAAAGCTGGGGCGGAAAACAAAATCCGCTTACTTTACCAACCACACGCAGCAGCGACAAGGCGCAAAAATCATCTGCTACGGTGAAAATTAGTGCAGTTCATTTCCTTTGTTACAAACATTTACGAAGTCCCTTCGGCGCTGAATAAATCAGCTGCGCTCCGTGCTCTGTTTGTACCTGTCAAAGGTCAGTCTTGCGTAAGTTGCGACATTCCGGCGGGTAGACAAGCACACCCCCTTTACTATGGCGCGCGTTATTCTACGTGAAATCACGCCAAACGGCAGATCAAACCGAGTATCTTTGCGAATATTTTTTCACATTTGTGTCAAGTGGCTGTGAGGCGGCAAAAAATTCCCCCTGACCGCCGGTCACGCCGCATTGCGACAGCACCTGCCACTCGCTGCGACTGCGTACTCCCGTGGCAAAAACCTGTACCGGCATCCCTTTACAGGCTTCCACCAGACTTTGAACCAGTAACTGGTTCTCGCTGCGTTTTTCAATATTGCGCGATAGCCCTTGATGCAGCTTGATCACTTCTACGTCCAGCTGCTTGATCCAACTGGTGCCAACCAGCGTCAACCCGGCCTGAACCACGGCGACGCGAATGCCCAGCGCGTTTATCAACCGCATAACCGGGTGTAAACGGCCGATATATTGACAAACATCCGCCTCTGCAAGTTCAAAAATAATCCGCCGACGTTGTGATTTTTCGCACTGCATCATGGTATCGCGCAGCCAGCGCTGGAAACGCGGGCGAATCAGCGACTCCACGGTCACCTGCAGGGCCAGCGTTTGATCAGGCCAATAACTTAATAACGGCAGCAAACGCGTAATCTGTAGGCGATCGTACTCTTCCGCTAAGCCAAACTGCTGCACCATTGGCATATACTCGGCGGCAATCACCTCTTCTTTACCGTCATAGATGCGGCACATGAGCTCGCGATGATGTACCCGCCCATCGCGCATGACCGCCGGTTTCTGATATAAGCGCGGGCCGCCGCGGCTGAGCATCTGCTCGATAAGCGTTCGCCAGCGCACGTTACCGCGCCCCTTCTCCGGCAGCGAATCATCGTAAACCGCCCAGCTATTACTCCCCTGCAGCACGGCGTTGCGGGTGGCGGCTTCGGCGTGTTCCATCACCTGAGAGGTGGACTGGCCGCTGCGGAAGGCGCAGATGCCGATATGCATCGTGTCGTCTTTATCCAGCACCCGCGTTGACGGCAGCGCATCCATCGCCTTCAGTAACTGCCCGGCGATACTATCGGCCTCTTTAAGAGTGCGATGCGGCAATAAGACGGCGAAATCGCTACGGTGATAACGCGCCAGTAACGAGCCGGGATAACGCATAATAAAAGTAGACAGCAGATTAATTAGCGTGAAGTAATGCTCTTCCGCCGCCGCCCGTCCCCAGTTGTCGCGCAGCAGATCAAACTCCGGCAGGCGAATCATCATCACAATACCGTGCGCCCCCACTTTTTCCTGATCGTCCAGCAGCGTCGCCAGTTGATTATCAAAGAACAGGCGGTTGTTAAGGCCGGTTTTGGAATCCTGGGCGGCGTAGGAGCGAATCAGGGTATCCATGCGGCTGCGCTGATCGCTGGCGAACTGCAGCTCCGAGAGCAGCATATCCAGCGCGCTGCTGGTACTGGCCGGCCATTCATGAACCGAACCGCGCACCTGCGGCCCGCGCTCGCCGCTGAGAATGCGCCGCGCGCGCAGCTCCAGTAGTTCTTGCCCCGCCAGCTGGCGGCGGATCCAGCGAATCGAAAAGAAGATAATCAGCACCATGAAGCCGATGGCGAAGGAGAGCGGCGCGGTGACATGAAGCGCGCGGAAGTAATTGACCATCGGATCCATGTAGACCAGACGAATCGAAATTCCGGGGTGTTTGAGCGAGGGTACCGTCATTTCACGATACTGATTGT
>OGZU01000132.1_pt1 | contig 23166 bp, 19 predicted proteins | sample 1576871 | NCBI WGS metagenome assembly OGZU01 (sample SAMEA3541580, study PRJEB24748) | human gut metagenome | biome: human gut; feature: human-associated habitat; material: faeces | place: China | collected 2012
GAACGCGGTGATCCTCAAACCGGCGGAGGCCACGCCGCTCATGGCGCTGGAGCTGGCGAAGATCTTCGAGCAGGCCGGTTTACCCGCCGGACTGCTGAGCGTGCTGCCGGGTAAAGGATCGATTATCGGCGATGCGCTGGCCCGCCATCCTAAGGTGCGCAAAATTTCCTTTACCGGCGGCACCACCACCGGGCGTCACCTGGCGCACGTGGCGGCGGAAAAGCTGATCCCGGCGTCGCTGGAGCTGGGCGGCAAATCGCCGACCATCGTGCTGGAAGATGCCGATATCGAACAGGCGGCGCGGGGCATCTGCTACGGCATTTTCAGCTCCGGCGGCCAGGCCTGCATTGCCGGCTCGCGGCTGTTTGTTCATGACAAAGTGTATCCGCAATTAATGGCCCGCCTGTTGGAGTTAACCCAAGGGCTGCGGGTTGGTCATCCGTTCAGCGCTGGCACCCACGTCGGGCCGCTGATCAACGATAAACACCGCCAGAGCGTGCTGGAGTACGTCGAGCTGGCGAAACGCGAAGGCGGCAGCGTGCTATGCGGCGGCGAGATCCCGGCGGATCCGGCGCTGGCGGCGGGGAGCTACTTCCTGCCGACCATCATTGAAGGGTTGAACAATCAGGCCCGCGTTTGCCAGGAAGAGATCTTCGGGCCGGTGCTGGTGGCAATGCGTTTTCACGATGAAGCGGCGCTGATCCGTGAGGCCAATGATTCGGTCTTCGGACTGGCGGCGGGGATCTGGACACGCGATACCGGCCGCGCGCTGCGTCTGAGCGAGCAACTGGAAGCCGGTACGGTGTGGATCAACACCTACAAAGTTTTCTCCATTTCGACCCCGTTTGGGGGCTTTAAAGAGAGCGGTCTGGGCCGCGAAAAAGGGATCCAGGGGCTGAAAGCCTGGATGCAACAAAAGAGCATTTATCTGGCGACGGGTAATAGCGTCAACCACTGGTGCGACTGAGAAAGGGTGAGCAATGAGCGAAATGATAACCGTCGGCGATGCCATCGCCAGAACGCTGGAGCAGTATCACGTTGAAGCCATTTATGGCGTCATTTCTATCCATAACCTGCCGATCGCCGACGCCGTCGGCCAGCGGGAAAAAATCCGCTTTGTTCCGGCGCGCGGTGAAGCGGGCTCGGTGACCATGGCTGACGCCCACGGCCGTTTTTCCGGGCTCGGCGTGGCGCTGACCAGTACCGGCGCGGGCGCGGGTAATGCGGTCGGCGCGCTGGTTGAGGCGATGAACGCCGGTACGCCGCTGCTGCACCTGACCGGACAGGTCGAAAAAGCCTGGCTGGACGCCGACACCGGTTTTATTCATGAAACCCGCGATCAGTTGACCTTCCTGAAAGCCAGTTCGAAGCGCGCTTACCGCATTAGCAACGCCAACCAGGCGGTGGCTATCCTGCATAAGGCGATTCAGGAGGCGCAGACGCCGCCGTGCGGCCCGGTCTCGGTGGAAATTCCCATCGATATTCAGAGCGCCAAAATTCCGCTTTCACTGCTGACCGCGCCGTTGAAACGCGCTCCGGCGGTTGAGCCGGAAGCGTCGCTGGTCGATGCGCTGTGGGCGCAGCTTAAGCAGGCGAAGCAGCCGCTGCTGTGGCTTGGCGGCGGCGCGTTAGAGAGCGGCGAGGCGGTGAAGACGCTGGCGGATGCCGGGGTGACGGTGATTTCCAGTACCCACGGCCGCGGCATTCTGGCGGACAGCCATCGCGCCAGCCTACGCGCGTTTCATAATTCTCCCTCGGTTGAAGCGCTGATTTCACAATGTGATTTCACACTTGTGGCCGGTTCCCGGCTACGCAGTAACGAAACGCGCTCGTGGACGCTGGAACTGCCAACGCCGCGGGTGCAGATTGATATCGACCCGGCGGCGGCCAGCCGTAACTACCTGATGGACAACACGCTGGTGGCGGACTGCCGCGCTTTATTAGACGCGCTGGCGACGAGAGTACAGGGCCGGATGTGGGGCGATGCGCGTTGGGATAGCCAGCTTAAAGCGGCGGTAGAGGCGGCGGAGCAGGGGCTGCGCGACCAGTGCGGCGCTTACGCTAAATTGAATGACGCGATTGCGCAGGCGCTGCCCGATGACGGCATCCTGGTGCGCGATATTACCGTTTCCGGCAGCCTGTGGGGCAGCCGTCTGTTCCGCGCTCACGGCCCGCTGATGAATATCCATTCTCTGGCCGGCGCCATCGGTATGGGGCTACCGATGGCGGTGGGCACCGCGATTGCCAATCCGCAACGGAAAGTGGTCGGCCTGGTCGGCGACGGCGGCCTGAGCCTCAACCTTGGCGAGCTGGCGACCCTGGCGCAGGAGAAGGCCAACGTGACGCTGTTGATTATGAACGATGGCGGCTACGGCGTGATGCGCGGTATTCAGGATAAGTACTTTGGCGGCCGCCAGTATTACAACGAGCTGCACACGCCGGACTTTACCCTGTTGGCGCAGGCGATTGGCCTGCAGGCGTGGAGCGTGGAACGCGCTGAGGATTTCCAGGCGGTGATGACCGAAGCGCTGGCGATACCGGGGCCATCGGTGGTGGAAGTGAAAATGGGCCAGATTGGCGCGCTGCGCTTTGCCGGCCCGCCGCAGAAGACGCTGTATTAATGATAACCCAGTGACCCCAACCCTCTCCCTTCCGGGGAGAGGGTACCGCACGGCACAGGGGGTTAATCAAGGCGCCGGACGGTTGCTCCTGCGCGCCGGGAGAGGGCCGGCTCACAGGAGAGGGTTCATGACACGGTTAAAACACGTTAAACGGATATTCGACGTAGAACCGCACTTCATTACCGCTGACGTTATAGTCGCTGGCGTTGCTGGAAACGCGCAGCACCGAATAGCGGAGTCTCAATTTCAAATCTTTCGCCATGCCGTTTTGCACCTGGTACTGCACCTGGTTGAACCATTCGTGTTCTTTACCGTTGCTGGTCTCGGCGGTTTTAATGTTATCGCCGCGAACGTAGGCGGTGGTCCAGCTCAGGCCCGGTACGCCCAGTCCGGCAAAATCCAGGCCATAGGAGGCCTGCCAGGAACGCTCATCCTCGCCGTTAAAATCGGACCAGTAGGAGTTAGCCAGCCAGATGGTGTTGCCGCCATCGCCAACGCCGCCCTGATTCTGATACCCGCCGTAGTGGTAGCCGGTGCTGCCGCTGCTTTGCTGGTAAGCGACCTTAAAAGTGTGAATATCCCAGATATAGCTGGCGGCCAGGCTCCAGATGCTGTTGCTGCGCCCGGTGTCATTGGCGTCGGCATATTCTTGATCTAAGCGCGAGTTATAGCCATTGAAGTCAACAATCAGCTGCTGGTCGGCGGCGAACGGCTGCTTGTAGTTCAGGCCGAGATACTGCTTATTCAGCACGTCCTCGACGTGCGAAGCGTAAAGCGCGCCGCTGAGCTGGTCGTTGAATTGATAGCTGGCACCGCCAAAGGTCAGGCTTTTCAGGCCGCTATTGTGGCTGTCGTCGCTTTTGCGCTGCTGATCGGTGAGATAACCGGCGTTAATTTCCAGACCGTCGATTTCTCTTGAGGTCAGCATGGTACCGGTATAGCTCTCGTACAGCAGCCGCGAGTCATCGGCGTAGACGATTGGCAGCATCGGGCGCTGGCTGCCGTAGCTGAGTACGGTATTCGAGAAGCGCATTTTAGCGGTAGCGCCAAATTTTGCTAAATCGGACTTCGCGCGGCCATCATCATCCTGGGCGAAAAAGTCGATACCGCCCGCGCCGCTGCGGCCGCGACCGCCGTCGAGGCGCACGGCGTACTGCGCAATGCCGTCAACGCCGAAGCCGACCGGTCCCTGGGTGAAGCCGGATTCGAAGGTAGCGATAATACCCTGACCCCATTCGGCTTTATCCGGCAATCCATCGCGATAATCGCGTTTAATATAAGCGTTACGTAAAAAGAGATCGAGGTGGCTGTCTTCAATAAAGCCCTGACTGGTAGATTGTTGGCTGGCGAAAGCCGGCGCGGCGGCAATAATGCCAAGTGCGATTAATGGTAATTCTTTTTTCACTGAGGGCACTTCTCTGTCTGTCGATATATTCATGGGAATCACTGCCAGTCAGATATTCTCCTGAAATAATGTCGAAAGCAATCATTGTGTGAGCAGTTATTGCAGCCGGAAACAGGCTGTATGGCGCGTGAGCCGTGCGCCAGGTAGTAAGGGGTGGACTATTTATTATTCGGGTAAAGACGATTCTGAAAGCCAGATAATGTGCGACCTTTTTAATTTACCAAATAATATATTTCTGAATCGCCGGGCATAAAATAATTGGCTGTGATGCGCTGTGATGCGCTGTGATGCGCTGTGATAATAATTAACGGTTTGTGCGCTTAAATTATCAATTGATGCGGCTAAATATTTTTACGGGTATATAAAAAAGGGAGGCAATAATGCCTCCCGCTGTCGCTTATTTAATACCGTCGGCCTTCATGCGATCGCGAATATGCTGCGCGCGGGCTTCCGATGCCGGGTGATCGTCAAACATGGAGCTCTGACGGCCGGCTTCCAGCTTGGCCAGTTTTTCGAAGCTGGTGGCCAGCCCCGATGGATTGATGCCGCGTTTACGCAGCAGGTCGTAAGAGTAGTCGTCCGCTTCCGACTCCTGGCGCTGGGAGAACTGCGAGTTCACCAGTTTTTCGCCGAGATCGCCCAGCTGCGACTGCGACAGGCTGCCGACGATGCCGCCAGCGGAGGCCGCCGCCGCGCGCACGGCGTTGGTGCCCAGCGCGACCTGCATGCCTTTCTTCACGTGGCCCAACGCAACGTGGCCCATTTCGTGGCCGATAACCGCTTCCACTTCATTATCGTTCATCAGGTCCATCAGGCCGCTATAAACGCGGATGCAGCCGTTGGCCATCGCGAAGGCGTTGACGTCTTTTGTTTCATAAACCTTGTAGTTGACCGGCTGACCGTTGATGTTATCACCCAGCGCCGCGGCAATCTTGCTCAGGCGTTTGCTGTACTCGCTGCTGGCCGGAGAAATAGTGGCTTTGGCGTCCATCTCTTTACACGCCTGGTCGCTTAAGGTTTTTACCTGTTCGTCGCTAAGAGAGTAGGCCTGGAATGCTTCCGCGCCCGAGCTCAGCAGGGCGTTGGAGTCCATGTTCTGACATCCGGTTAACGTTGCTGCGATCCCGAAGGCAAGAAGGGTTGAGCGAATTTTCATTTTTATCTTCCACAATCTTATGGTTTTTTATCTGAATAATGGGCGACGACGGACCCGCCTCGTCCTGTGCAAAGTATAAATAGTATCTCATGATCCGGGCGAGTGGATTCCGCGGCAGCACAACGTGTTCCAGAGATTTCTTAATGGGCAAAAGGATGCTCCATGTACATGCTTTGTCGCTTGGGTTACATTGTTCACACTTTTTTCCGGCGTAGCCCAAAACGCGCTCTCGTCAAGTCGTTAAGGGCATGGCCTTATAACATCCGAACTGGAGTCAAAATGTCCTCACGTAAAGAGCTTGCCAACGCTATTCGTGCGCTGAGCATGGACGCTGTACAGAAAGCCAAATCCGGCCACCCTGGCGCCCCGATGGGCATGGCTGACATTGCCGAAGTCCTGTGGCGTGATTTCCTGAACCATAACCCGCAGAACCCGTCCTGGGCCGATCGCGACCGCTTCGTGCTGTCCAACGGTCACGGCTCCATGCTGATTTACAGCCTGCTGCACCTCACCGGTTATGATCTGCCGATTGAAGAACTGAAAAACTTCCGTCAGCTGCACTCCAAGACTCCGGGCCACCCGGAAGTCGGCTACACCGCAGGCGTGGAAACCACCACCGGCCCGCTGGGCCAGGGTATCGCTAACGCAGTCGGTATGGCTATCGCGGAAAAAACGCTGGCGGCGCAGTTTAACCGTCCAGGACACGACATCGTCGATCACTTCACCTACGCCTTCATGGGCGACGGCTGCATGATGGAAGGCATTTCTCACGAAGTGTGCTCCCTGGCTGGTACCCTGAAACTGGGTAAACTGGTGGCGTTCTATGATGACAACGGCATCTCCATCGATGGCCACGTTGAAGGCTGGTTCACCGACGATACCGCGAAACGCTTTGAAGCCTACGGCTGGCACGTGGTGCGCGGCGTTGACGGTCACGACGCTGACGCCATCAAACGCGCGGTAGAAGAAGCGCGCGCGGTCACCGACAAACCGTCCCTGCTGATGTGCAAAACCATCATCGGCTTCGGTTCGCCGAACAAAGCAGGCACCCATGATTCCCACGGCGCGCCGCTGGGCGACGCGGAAATCGCGCTGACCCGCGAAGCGCTGGGCTGGAAATACGCTCCGTTTGAAATCCCGTCTGACATCTATGCGCAGTGGGATGCGAAAGAAGCCGGCCAGGCGAAAGAAGCCGCGTGGAACGAGAAGTTTGCCGCCTACGCGAAAGCCTTCCCGCAGGAAGCAGCCGAATTCACCCGCCGTATGAAAGGCGAAATGCCGTCTGACTTCGACGCGAAAGCTAACGAGTTCATCGCTAAGCTGCAGGCGAATCCGGCGAAGATCGCCAGCCGTAAAGCATCGCAGAACGCCATCGAAGCGTTTGGCCCGCTGCTGCCGGAATTCCTCGGCGGTTCTGCCGACCTGGCGCCGTCCAACCTGACCCTGTGGTCCGGTTCTAAGCCGATCAACGAAGACACCGCCGGTAACTACATCCATTACGGCGTACGTGAATTCGGTATGACCGCGATTGCCAACGGTATCGCGCTGCACGGCGGTTTCCTGCCGTACACCTCTACCTTCCTGATGTTCGTCGAGTATGCGCGTAACGCGGTACGTATGGCGGCGCTGATGAAACAGCGTCAGGTGATGGTCTACACCCACGACTCCATCGGTCTGGGCGAAGATGGCCCGACTCACCAGCCGGTAGAGCAGGTGGCTTCCCTGCGCGTCACGCCGAACATGTCCACCTGGCGTCCGTGTGACCAGGTTGAATCCGCAATTGCGTGGAAATATGGCGTAGAGCGTCAGGACGGCCCGACCGCGCTGATCCTCTCCCGTCAGAACCTGGCGCAGCAGGAGCGTACCGCAGAGCAGCTGGCAAACGTGGCCCGCGGCGGTTATGTGCTGAAAGATTGCGCCGGCCAGCCGGAACTGATCTTCATCGCTACCGGTTCAGAAGTGGAACTGGCGGTTGCCGCGTGGGACAAACTGACCGCCGAAGGCGTGAAGGCGCGCGTGGTCTCCATGCCGTCCACCGACGCATTCGACAAGCAGGATGCGGCCTATCGTGAATCCGTACTACCGAAAGCCGTTTCTGCCCGCGTAGCGGTAGAAGCCGGTATCGCGGACTACTGGTTCAAATACGTTGGCCTGAACGGCGCCATCGTTGGCATGACCACCTTCGGTGAGTCTGCGCCGGCAGAGCAGCTGTTTGAAGAGTTCGGCTTCACCGTTGACAACGTTGTCGCCAAAGCGAAAGCACTGCTGTAATCGCTGGTACGGTGCGGGCTGATGTCCGCACCTCAACCCTATCCTGTGGGAGAGGGTGCGAACACCAAAAACGGTAACCCCTGGGTTACCGTTTTGCTTTTACCTCGCCACCCGGATTTTTGTAGGCGCTATTCCTCGAACATGTAACCACCCTGTAAATTATTCCAAAGAAAATGTGACGCAAGTCATATAGCTGGTTTATTGCTCTGGACAAACATTCCTTTTATTCCGACTTTGGCTTATTCTAGCTGAAGCGTTTCAGTCGTATAAATGTTCGACAATTAATCAATCAGTCGCAGTTTGCGACAGGTAAGGTTCCCCTAAAGGCGTTGCTGGATTACTCTGTCAGCCACCTCAAATCAGGGATAACCTTGCAGGAGACCTATGACCATACGCATCGCGATTAATGGCTTCGGTCGCATAGGACGCAACGTGGTTCGCGCTTTGTATGAATCCGGGCGTCGTGCGGAAATCACCGTGGTGGCGATCAATGAACTGGCGGATGCCGCAGGCATCGCGCATTTATTGAAGTACGACACCAGCCATGGCCGTTTTTCATGGGATGTTCGCCAGGAGCGGGAACAGCTGTATGTCGGCGATGACGTCATTCGTCTACTGCATGAGCCTTCTATCGCCGCGCTGCCCTGGCAGGAGCTGGCGGTGGATGTGGTGCTGGACTGTACCGGCGTATACGGTAGCCGTGAACATGGCGAAGCCCATCTTCAGGCTGGCGCGAAGAAAGTGCTCTTTTCACATCCTGGCGGCAACGATCTCGACGCAACGGTAGTCTTCGGCGTCAACCATGATGAACTGCGCGCGGAGCACCGCATTGTCTCCAACGCCTCCTGCACTACCAACTGCATTATTCCGGTCATTAAACTGCTAGATGATGCCTACGGCATTGAGTCAGGAACGGTCACGACAATCCACTCCGCGATGCACGACCAGCAGGTGATCGATGCCTATCATCCGGATCTGCGGCGAACCCGTGCGGCCAGCCAGTCAATTATTCCGGTTGATACTAAACTTGCGGCGGGGATCACCCGTATTTTCCCGCAGTTTAACGACCGTTTTGAGGCGATCGCGGTACGTGTACCGACGATTAACGTCACCGCAATTGACCTGAGCGTGACGGTGAAAAAACCGGTAAAGGCCTGTGAAGTCAACCAGTTGCTGCAAAAAGCAGCACAGGGAGCATTTCATGGTATAGTTGACTATACGGAATTACCGTTGGTCTCGACAGATTTTAACCACGACCCGCACAGCGCCATCGTCGATGGCACGCAAACCAGGGTCAGTGGCGCGCATCTGATCAAAACGTTGGTCTGGTGCGATAACGAATGGGGCTTTGCTAACCGAATGCTCGACACGACGTTAGCGATGGCCGCGCAAGGTTTCAGGTAAGGCGCTGCGGCGCTTGCAAAACTTTATCAAGAATCAACGAGAGGATTCACCATGTCTGTAATTAAGATGACCGATTTGGATCTGGCTGGTAAACGCGTTTTCATCCGTGCTGATCTGAACGTACCGGTTAAAGATGGCAAAGTGACCAGCGACGCGCGTATCCGCGCCTCCCTGCCGACCATCGAACTGGCGCTGAAACAGGGTGCTAAAGTAATGGTTACTTCTCACCTGGGTCGTCCGACCGAAGGCGAGTACAACGAAGAATTCTCTCTGTTGCCGGTTGTTAATTACCTGAAAGACAAACTGTCTAACCCGGTTCGTCTGGTTAAAGATTACCTGGATGGCGTTGACGTTGCTGCCGGTGAACTGGTGGTTCTGGAAAACGTTCGCTTCAACAAAGGCGAGAAAAAAGACGACGAAGAACTGTCTAAGAAATACGCTGCGCTGTGTGACGTATTCGTCATGGACGCTTTCGGTACCGCGCACCGCGCGCAGGCTTCCACCCACGGTATCGGTAAATTCGCCGATGTCGCTTGTGCAGGCCCGCTGCTGGCCGCTGAACTCGACGCGCTGGGTAAAGCGCTGAAAGAGCCGGCTCGTCCGATGGTTGCTATCGTTGGCGGTTCTAAAGTTTCCACCAAACTGACCGTTCTCGACTCTCTGTCCAAAATCGCTGACCAGCTAATCGTAGGCGGCGGTATCGCTAACACCTTCGTTGCCGCTCAAGGCCACAACGTCGGTAAATCCCTGTACGAAGCGGACCTGGTTGACGAAGCTAAGCGCCTGCTGAGCACCTGCGATATCCCGGTTCCGACTGACGTTCGCGTCGCTACCGAGTTCTCTGAAACCGCCACTGCGACCCTGAAATCCGTTAACGACATCAAAGATGACGAGCAGATTCTGGACCTCGGCGACGTTTCCGCACAGAAACTGGCTGAAATCCTGAAAAACGCCAAAACCATTCTGTGGAATGGCCCGGTTGGCGTATTCGAATTCCCGAACTTCCGTAAAGGTACTGAAATCGTCGCTAATGCTATCGCAGACAGCGAAGGCTTCTCTATCGCAGGCGGCGGTGACACCCTGGCGGCGATCGACCTGTTCGGCATCGCTGACAAAATCTCCTACATCTCCACTGGCGGCGGCGCATTCCTCGAATTCGTGGAAGGCAAAGTTCTGCCGGCAGTAGCAATGCTCGAAGAGCGCGCTAAGCAGTAATTTAGTTCAGGCGGGGAAACCCGCCTGTTTTTCAGCGCGCTAACGTACAATTTTGTACAGCTCGCGAACCTTCTTCAACGGTCGAAGATACAGATACAGGACTAAGTAACATGTCTAAAATTTTTGATTTCGTAAAACCGGGCGTCATCACTGGCGACGACGTTCAGAAAGTGTTCCAGGTAGCTAAAGAAAACAACTTTGCTCTGCCAGCGGTAAACTGCGTGGGTACTGATTCCATCAACGCCGTTCTGGAAGCTGCTGCGAAAGTTCGTTCTCCGGTTATCGTACAGTTCTCTAACGGCGGCGCTGCGTTCATCGCGGGCAAAGGCGTGAAAACTGACGTTCCGCAGGGCGCTGCTATCCTCGGCGCTATCTCTGGCGCGCATCACGTTCACCAGATGGCTGAACACTACGGCGTGCCGGTTATCCTGCACACTGACCACTGCGCGAAGAAACTGCTGCCGTGGATCGACGGTCTGCTGGACGCGGGTGAAAAACACTTCGCTGCCACTGGCAAACCGCTGTTCTCTTCCCACATGATCGACCTGTCCGAAGAATCCCTGCACGAAAACATCGAGATCTGCTCTAAGTACCTGGCTCGCATGGCTAAAATGGGCATGACTCTGGAAATCGAACTGGGCTGCACCGGCGGTGAAGAAGACGGCGTGGACAACAGCCACATGGACGCTTCCGCACTGTACACCCAGCCGGAAGACGTTGATTACGCGTACACCGAGCTGAGCAAAATCAGCCCGCGCTTCACCATCGCCGCTTCCTTCGGTAACGTACACGGCGTTTACAAGCCGGGTAACGTGGTTCTGACTCCGACTATCCTGCGCGACTCTCAGGAATATGTTTCTAAGAAACACAACCTGCCGCACAACAGCCTGAACTTCGTCTTCCACGGCGGTTCCGGTTCTTCCGCTCAGGAAATCAAAGACTCCGTCAGCTACGGCGTTGTGAAAATGAACATCGATACCGACACCCAATGGGCGACCTGGGACGGTATCCTGCAGTACTACAAAGCGAACGAAGCTTACCTGCAGGGCCAGCTGGGCAACCCGAAAGGCGAAGACCAGCCGAACAAGAAATACTACGATCCGCGCGTATGGCTGCGTGCCGCTCAGACCTCTATGGTGACCCGTCTGGAGCAGGCATTCAAAGAGCTGAACGCGATCGACGTTCTGTAAGAAAATTCTCTTTCTTACCTGAAAGCCCGCATAATGCGGGCTTTTTTATTTATCTTCCCAGACTAAATCTCGTCAACAAACTGTGATCGGTTTGGCAAAATCCGCACTTATTGTTTACCCTATAACCTGATTGTCATTTTTCTGGTTTGGTTTTTTTATTACCCGTATGGGGATTCATAAGGAATGTTAAATGGAAGATTTGAACGTTGTCGATAGCATCAACCATGCCGGGACCTGGCTGGCGCGCAACCAGGAGTTGCTGCTGAGCTATGCCGTCAACATCGTTGCCGCTATCGTTATCCTGATCATCGGGATGATCGTGGCGCGCATCGTTTCTAACACCGTCAACCGCCTGATGCTGGCGCGTAAGATCGACGCGACTGTCGCCGATTTTCTCTCCGCGCTGGTACGCTATGCGATTATCGCCTTTACGCTGATTGCCGCCCTGGGCCGCGTTGGCGTGCAGACCGCCTCAGTGATCGCCGTGCTGGGCGCCGCCGGTTTGGCCGTGGGTCTGGCGCTGCAGGGGTCGTTGTCGAACCTTGCCGCAGGCGTACTGCTGGTGATGTTCCGCCCGTTCCGCGCCGGTGAATATGTCGATCTCGGCGGCATCGCGGGCACCGTGCAGAACGTGCAGATTTTCTCCACTACCCTGCGTACCGTCGATGGCAAAATCGTGGTGGTGCCGAACGGCAAAATCATCGCTGGCAATATCATTAACTTCTCCCGTGAGCCGGCGCGTCGCAATGAGTTTATTATCGGCGTCTCCTACGATGCCGATATCGATAAGGTGAAACAATTGCTGACCGCGATTATCGAATCCGACGACCGCATTCTGCGCGATCGCGAAATGACCGTTCGCCTTAACGAACTGGGCGCCTCTTCGGTAAACTTCGTGGTTCGCGTATGGAGCAAAAGCAGCGACCTGCAAAACGTCTACTGGGACGTGCTGGAGCGCATTAAGCGTGATTTCGACGCCAATGGCATCAGCTTCCCGTATCCGCAGATGGATGTACATATGGTGAATCAGCAGGAAAAAGCGCAGTAATTTTTTCCAGCAATGGTGCAAGACCGGCACTGCCGGTCTTTTTTTTGCCTGTAGCTATTAGCTTTGCTTATTAATGATTAAAATTATCAATTTCCGCTAATGTTGACGGCGCGCTATATTCTCCGGCATTAACGATGAAACCGGAAAATTAAACGATGCTATCTTATTACTTTCAAGGGCTTGCGCTGGGCGCAGCGATGATCCTACCGCTCGGGCCGCAAAACGCTTTCGTGATGAATCAGGGGATCCGCCGCCAGTATCATTTAATGATTGCGCTGTTGTGCGCGCTTAGCGATCTGGCGTTGATCTGCGCCGGTATTTTCGGCGGTAGCGCGCTGCTGATGCAGTCGCCGTGGCTGCTGGCGCTGGTCACCTGGGGCGGCGTCGCTTTCCTGTTATGGTACGGCTTCGGCGCGCTGAAGACGGCGATGAGCAATAATCTCGAGCTGGCCAGCGCCGAGGTGATGAAGCAGGGGCGTTGGAAAATCATCGTCACCATGCTGGCGGTGACCTGGCTTAATCCTCATGTGTATCTCGATACCTTTGTGGTGCTCGGAAGCCTCGGCGGACAGCTGGCGGTCGAGCCCAAACGCTGGTTCGCGCTGGGGACGATTAGCGCGTCATTCTTATGGTTCTTCGGCCTGGCGCTGCTGGCCGCGTGGCTGGCGCCGCGTTTACGCACCGCGCGGGCGCAGCGAATCATCAACGTGCTTGTCGGACTGGTGATGTGGTTTATCGCCCTGCAGTTAGCAAAAGATGGCCTGCAACATATACAGATGCTCATCAACCAGGCTTAGTCCGATGGACTTTCCGCGCGTAAGCGCTAAGCTAGCTGGCATGCGTCCTTAAAATGGGCGACCTAAGCAAGATGGAGAAACGACAGTGAAGTTAAAAGTCTTAGCCCTGGCGGCAGCACTCGGATTCAGCACTATGGCGGCGCAGGCAAGTGAATTGCCGGATGGCCCGCACATTGTGACTTCAGGCACAGCAAGCGTTGCAGCGGTTCCGGATATCGCCACTCTGGCGATTGAAGTTAACGTCGCGGCAAAAGATGCGGCATCGGCAAAAAAACAGGCTGACGATCGCGTTGCGCAATATCTCTCTTTCCTTGAAAAGAGCGGCATTGCCAAAAAGGATATCAGCTCGGCGAACCTGCGTACCCAACCTGATTACGACTATCAGAACGGCAAAAGCATCCTCAAAGGCTATCGCGCGGTGCGTACCGTCGAAGTTACCCTGCGTCAGCTCGATAAGCTGAATGGCCTGCTGGACGGCGCGCTGAAAGCGGGGCTGAACGAAATTCGTTCCGTATCGCTGGGCGTTGCGCAACCTGATGCCTATAAAGATAAAGCGCGTAAAGCGGCTATCGATGATGCGGTACATCAGGCGCAGGAACTGGCTGCTGGCTTCCACAGCAAGCTGGGTCCGGTCTATAGCGTGCGTTACCATGTTTCCAACTATCAGCCGAGCCCAATGGTTCGCATGATGAAGGCAGCTGACGCCGCGCCGGTCTCCGCGCAGGAAACCTACGAGCAGGCGACCATCCAGTTTGATGATCAGGTTGACGTGGTCTTTGAACTGCAGCCAGCACAGGCCGCCGCGCCTGCCGCGCCGGCGAAACCAGCTGAAGCGCCGAAACCGGCTCAGTAAGCCGCAGCGACAAAAAAGCCACTTCACTGAAGTGGCTTTTTTTATGCCCGCCGTTTAATCCTGGCGCAACACCTTGTGGCCGTAATCAATAAGCGCATCGGTCACCCTGCGCATCATGCGGCTTTCTGGCGCAAAACGGTGCCAGTAAAGCATCCGGCGCTGGAACAGCCCCGGCGTCAGGTCGATAAGCTCGCCGCTCTTCAGCTCTTTCTCGATCTGCAGATGCGGGATCATACAGCAGGTGGTGCCCTGGCGCGCCAGCTGCACGAAGGCCTCCGACGAGTTGACGATATGGCAGGGCACGCTGCCCGGCGGCAGGTCGAAGTTTTGCTGCAGGAACGCCTGGTGCATATCGTCGAGATGATCGAAGGCGACCACCGGCGCTTTCAGCAGCGCAGAACGCGTTACCCCGTTAGGGAAATAGCGTTGCGCAAATTCCTTCGAGGCGACGAACAGGTAATCGAGCGCGCCGAGTTGATCGACCAGGCAGCTTGGCAGCGCCTGCGGCTGAATACTCACCGCGCCGACCACTTCCCCACGGCGCAAGCGCTCCTGGGTGCGGGTTTCATCTTCAACCTGCAGATTGAGGCGGATAGGGGAGTCGGATAACACGTTGGCCAGCGCCGGCAGCAGCCAGGTCGCCAGACTGTCGGCGTTGACCGCCAACGACAGCAGCAGCGGCGTGGAGCCGGTCTGCTCATCGCCAAGCCACTCTTCTTCCAGCAGCTCAACCTGGCGCAGCAGAGCCAACAGTTTTTGCCCCTGCTCGGTCGGGCGCGGCGGTACGGTACGCACCAGCAGCGGTTGGCCAAACATGTTTTCCAGCTGTTTGATACGCTGTGAGACGGCGGACTGTGTAATGCATAGCTTCTGCGCGGCGCGCTCAAACCCACGTTCCCTAATCACCGCATCCAGCGCTTGTAATGTTCTGTAGTCCGGTCGTTTCATTATTCTGGCGTACCCCCATAACTTTTCGTTAACCCGCACTATGACATAAATTTGTTTTTGATAAAGACGAAAATGGTCTGCTCAGATGTGTGATCGCCATCGCAGGGACATTTCATCCGCCGATGTTCTATAATGCGCGGTAAGTATTCACATCTCGGACGATAATCATGACGCAGGATGAACTGAAAAAAGCAGTCGGCTGGGCAGCGCTGCAATATGTACAACCGGGCACCATTGTCGGTGTCGGCACCGGCTCCACGGCGGCGCATTTTATTGATGCGCTGGGGACCATGAAAGGGCAGATCGAAGGCGCGGTCTCCAGCTCCGACGCCTCCACCGAGAAGCTGAAAAGCCTCGGTATCCCGGTATTCGACCTTAACTCCGTTGACCGCCTCGGCATCTACGTTGACGGCGCGGATGAAATTAACGGCCACATGCAGATGATCAAAGGCGGCGGCGCGGCGCTGACCCGCGAAAAGATCATCGCCTCGGTTGCCGATAAGTTTATCTGTATCGCCGACGCCTCTAAGCAGGTTGATATCCTCGGCAACTTCCCGCTGCCGGTGGAAGTGATCCCGATGGCGCGCAGCGCCGTCGCGCGTCAGCTGGTGAAGCTGGGCGGCCGCCCGGAATATCGTCAGGGCGTGGTGACGGATAACGGCAACGTGATCCTCGATGTACATGGCCTGGAAATCCTGGACGCTATCGCGCTGGAAAACGCCATTAACGGTATCCCGGGCGTGGTGACCGTCGGCTTGTTCGCCAACCGCGGCGCCGACGTGGCGCTGATCGGTACCGCCGACGGCGTGAAGACCATCGTCAACAAATAAGACGATCGGGGGGAAGTTTCGCGCTTCCCCCTAAATTTTTTTCTATGGCCTTAATTTGGTGACTTGTGTCACATTTACGTAACCTTTCTGAGTAACAATCTGCCATCTATTCTCTTTCTGGTGTTTTGTCCTGTCTTTTGCTTCAACGTGATATTTCTTCAGGTCGGCGAGGCAAACGTTCATATTGCCGCGATAGTTTTTTTTGATATGTTGCTGGAAGAGTTTTTGTTCAGCACGACATCAGTACCAATAAAAACAGGACGGGGAAATGGCTAAGGTATCACTGGAAAAAGACAAGATTAAATTTCTGCTAGTTGAAGGCGTGCATCAGAAAGCAATCGATAACCTTCGTGCGGCAGGTTACACCAACATCGAATTTCACAAAGGCGCGCTGGATACTGAAGAGCTGAAAGCGTCGATCCATGATGCCCATTTTATCGGCCTGCGTTCCCGTACTCATCTGACTGAAGAGATCTTCGCCGCGGCGGAAAAACTGTATCGGCACCAACCAGGTCGATCTGGATGCGGCGGCAAAGCGCGGTATTCCGGTATTTAACGCCCCGTTCTCGAACACCCGTTCGGTGGCTGAGCTGGTCATCGGCGAGCTGCTGCTGATGCTGCGCGGCGTGCCGGAAGCTAACGCCAAGGCGCATCGCGGCGTGTGGAATAAGCAGGCGGTAGGCAGCTTTGAAGCGCGCGGCAAAAAACTGGGGATTATCGGTTACGGCCATATCGGCACCCAGCTCGGCATTCTGGCGGAATCACTGGGGATGCACGTCTATTTTTATGATATCGAAAACAAACTGCCGCTGGGCAACGCCACGCAGGTTCAGCATCTCTCCGACCTGCTGAACATGAGCGATGTCGTTAGCCTGCACGTGCCGGAAAACGCCTCCACCAAAAACATGATGGGGCCGGAAGAGCTGGCGCTGATGAAGCCGGGCGCGCTGCTGATCAACGCCTCTCGCGGCACGGTGGTCGATATTCCGGCGCTGTGCGATGCGCTGTCGCGTAAACATCTGGCCGGCGCGGCCATCGACGTCTTCCCGACGGAGCCGGCGACCAACAGCGATCCGTTTAACTCTCCGCTATGTGAATTCGATAACGTGATTCTGACGCCGCATATCGGCGGTTCAACTCAGGAAGCGCAAGAGAACATTGGTCTGGAAGTGGCAGGCAAGCTGGCGAAGTATTCCGATAACGGTTCTACGCTGTCGGCGGTGAACTTCCCGGAGGTTTCTCTGCCGCTGCACGGCGGTCGCCGTCTGCTGCATATTCATGAAAACCGCCCGGGCATCCTGACGGCGCTTAACCAGATTTTCGCCGCGCAGAACATCAACATCGCCGCCCAGTATCTGCAAACGACTCCGCAGATGGGCTATGTGGTAATTGATATCGAAGCCGATGGCGACGTCGCGCAGCAGGCGCTGCTGGCGATGAAAGCGATCCCGGGCACCATCCGCGCCCGTCTGCTGTACTAATTTGTTGTTGCCTCACGGGCAGGTCGCATACCTGCCCGTATTTTTTTTAACGCCTTCCGGGCGCAATTCTCGAACCCGCATCACTTTCTACCAGCGCCAGGTTTTACCTGGAGTAATCACCGCCGGCAGCGGTATATCCCACTGTTCGCTCGGCAGCGTATCCACCTGCTGGCAGTCGTGGGCGTAGCCTACCGGCTGCAGGCGATACTGCCGCCAGTTCTGTAAAGTACGATCATAGAAACCGCCGCCCATCCCCAGGCGTTGACCGCTGGCATCGAAGGCGACCAGCGGGGTAATCAGCACATCGAGCTCGGCCAGCGGCAGGACATCGCGCACGTCGAGCCTGGGTTCGTAAATCTTCAGGCGATTGAAAATCAGCTGGCTTTGCGGATGGTAATGTAAAAACAGCAGATTGCCGGGGCTAAACGGATGCAGTACCGGCAGATAAACCCGCTTGCCCGCCCGCCACAATTGCTCAATCAGCGGTTGGGTGTCCAGCTCGCCGTCGAAGGAGAGGAACAGCGCCACGGTATGAGCGAGAACGACGGGCGGATACGCCATCATTCGTTCAGCGGCCTGCAGGGCGAAGCGCTGCTGCTGTTCGGCGCTAAGCGCGCGTCTACGCTCGCGGATCTGCTGGCGAATTTGCTGTCTGGAGAGCGGGATATCGGGCTGTATAGTCATGCTGGTCTCATTACGAGCAGGCGAAACGATACGGGAAAGTGTAATACAGGGCGGCACAGGCCGAAAACAACGTTGAGGGGATAATGCGAACTTAAGAAGGGAATCTCCGAGATGCCGCCGCAGGCTGTAACCCTTGAACCCTTGGTTCAAGGTGAATGCGTCGTCACAGTTTTAAGGCTTCTCGGGCGAACCGAGCATGCTCACCAACCGTGGAGCGCCACATTCTTGTGGTATGAAATATCGGCTCAGGGGACTGGCCCGCTTGCAAACATCTCAGAGAAATTTTGTTCTTGCGATTACTCTAACACAGTTAACGACAAAGTGTTATTCAAACTTCGACCCCGGTCTTTCGCTTATGCGCCCTTGCTCAAGCAATGCCTGTTCGATGGTCTGCTGAAGCATGCGAATGCGCTGTTCCATACTGGAGGCGTAGTCGCGGGTCTTCGCTTTTTCCTGAGTCAACTCATAGCTGATGTTCAACGCGGCGATGAAGACCAGCTGCTCAGTATTTGTGACTCTAGTGCGTTCTTTTAAATCTTGCAACCGCTGATTAAGGTCTTCAGCTGCCTGATTCAGGGCATCCCTTTGTTCAGGCGGGCAATTCACTCGCAGTGAACGGCCAAAAATTTGGAGATCTACGGGTTGTGCAGACATGCCACCTTCCTGCTGATTGACTGCGCTGCCTTCACGTCCGAGCCCGGCTCTGCGAAGGGGCGACACTATAGCTACCCTGGTGCGGGGATACAAGCCCTTTTCTGGTTCACCAGGGTCCAAAGTGGTAGCATATCATGAATATTCCTCCCAACGATGACGAATGCGCATGTCTATACAGAACGAAATGCCTGGTTACAACGATGTAGACCAGTTACTGAACCAACAAGGGGTGGGATTAACCCCGGCCGAAATGCACGGTTTGATAAGCGGCATCCTTTGCGGCGGCAACACCGACAGCAGCTGGCAGCCGCTGGTGCATGACCTGACCAACGAAGGCCTTGCCTTTGGTCATGAACTGGCCCAGGCGCTGCGTAGCATGCATTCCGCCACCAGCGACTCGCTGGAAGATGATGGTTTCCTGTTCCAGCTGTATATGCCGGAAGGCGACAACGTCAGCGTTTTCGACCGCGCCGACGCGCTGGCGGGTTGGGTAAACCATTTCCTGCTCGGCCTTGGCGTGACCCAGCCGAAGCTGGATAAAGTGAAGGATGAGACCGGCGAAGCCATCGATGATCTGCGTAACATTGCGCAACTCGGCTACGACGAAGATGAAGACCAGGAAGAGCTGGAAATGTCTCTCGAAGAGATTATTGAGTACGTACGCGTCGCCGCGTTACTGTGCCACGATACCTTCGCGCGCCAGCAGCCAACCGCACCGGAAGTACGCAAGCCAACGTTACACTAAATAAAAACGACATTCAGGGGGCGTCATGACACAGCAGGAGTTTCTTTCTCGTCGCCAGGCATTATTGGCGCAGATGCAGCCGGGCAGCGCGGCGCTGATTTTTGCCGCGCCGGAAGCGGTACGCAGCGCAGATTCGGAATATCCCTACCGGCAGAACAGCGATTTTTGGTACTTCACCGGCTTCAACGAACCGGAAGCGCTGCTGGTGCTGATCAAAAGCGATGAAACGCACAATCATAGCGTGCTGTTTAACCGCGTTCGCGATCTGACGGCGGAAATCTGGTTTGGCCGCCGTCTGGGCCAGGATGCCGCGCCGGGTAAACTCGGCGTCGATCGCGCGCTGGCGTTTAGCGAAATCAACCAGCAGCTGTATCAACTGCTCAACGGCCTGGACGCTATCTATTTTGCCCAGGGCGAATATGCCTATGCCGATGAAATTGTGTTTAACGCCCTCGAAAAACTGCGTAAAGGTTCACGTCAGAACCTGCAGGCGCCGAACTCCGTCATCGACTGGCGGCCTGTGGTGCATGAAATGCGCCTGTTTAAATCCGCGGAAGAGCTGGAAGTGATGCGCCGCGCCGGCGAAATTTCCGCCCTTGCCCATACCCGGGCGATGGAAAAATGCCGCCCGGGCATGTTCGAATATCAACTGGAAGGCGAAATTCTCCACGAATTCAACCGCCACGGCGCGCGTTTCCCGTCTTATAACACCATCGTTGGCGGCGGCGAAAACGCCTGCATCCTGCACTACACCGAAAACGAATCCGAACTGCGCGATGGCGATTTAGTGCTGATTGACGCCGGCTGTGAATACCGCGGCTATGCGGGCGATATCACCCGCACCTTCCCGGTTAACGGTAAATTCAGCAAACCGCAGCGTGAAATCTACGACATCGTGCTGGAATCGCTGGAAACCGCGCTGGAGCTGTATCGTCCGGGTACCTCCATTTATGAGGTTAATCAGGAAGTGGTGCGCATTATGATTACCGGCCTGGTGCGGCTGGGGATCCTGAAAGGCGAGATTGACGAGCTTATCGCCAACAACGCCCACCGTCCTTACTTCATGCATGGCCTGAGCCACTGGTTGGGTCTGGATGTGCACGATGTCGGTAATTACGACACCGACCGTTCGCGCGTGCTGGAACCGGGAATGGTGTTGACCGTCGAGCCGGGGCTGTATATCGCCACCGACGCCGACGTACCGGCGCAATATCGCGGCATCGGTATTCGTATTGAAGATGACATCGTGATTACCGAAGATGGCAACGAAAATCTCACCGCCAGCGTGGTGAAGAAGGCGGATGAGATCGAGGCGCTGATGGCGGCGGCGCGCCAGTCATGAGCGTGCTGATTGTCGGCGGCGGGATGACCGGCGCGACGCTCGCGCTGGCCATCTCCCGTTTGACCGGCGGCGCGCTGCCGGTCCATCTGATTGAAGCGCAGGATCCGGCGTCGTCACGCCACCCAGGTTTTGACGATCGGGCGATCGCCCTCGCTGCGGGCACCTGCCAGCAGCTGGCGCGCATCGGTATCTGGCAGAACCTTGCTAAACGAGCGACGCCTATCCAGCGGGTACACGTCAGCGACCGCGGCCATGCCGGGTTTGTAAACCTGGCGGCGGCCGATTACGGCCTGTCGGCACTGGGGCAGGTGGTTGAACTCCACGATGTCGGCCAGCGGCTGTTTAGCCTGCTGCGCGAGGCGCCGGGCGTCACCCTGCACTGTCCGGCGAAAGTGGAAGCGGTCAACCGCAGCCAGGATAGCGTCAGCCTCACCCTTGATAGCGGCGAAACGATCAACGGTAAGCTGCTGGTGGCGGCAGATGGTTCGCGTTCGTCGCTGGGAGCGCGCTGCGGCATTAGCTGGCAGCAGCAGCCCTATGAGCAACTGGCGATTATCGCCAACGTTAGCACCGCGCTGCCTCATGAAGGCCGCGCCTTCGAGCGCTTTACCGAGCATGGTCCGCTGGCGATGTTGCCGATGTCGCAAGGGCGCTGTTCGCTGGTGTGGTGCCATCCGCAGTCGCGGCGCGACGAGGTGCTGAGCTGGTCTGACGAACGTTTTTGCCAACAATTACAGCAGGCGTTCGGCTGGCGGCTTGGGCGCATTACCCATGCCGGTAAGCGTAGTGTTTATCCGCTGGCGTTAACCACCGCCATCCGTTCGGTGTCGCACCGTCTGGCGCTGGTCGGCAACGCGGCGCAGACATTACACCCGATCGCCGGGCAGGGCTTTAATCTCGGTCTGCGCGACGTGATGAGCCTGGCTGAAATGCTTGCCGACGCCCACGGGCTCGGCGAGGATGTGGGCAATTATTCTCTGCTGTGCCGCTACCAGGCGCGGCGAGCGGATGATAAAGCCGCCACCATCGGCGTGACCGATGGGCTGGTGCATCTCTTTGCCAACCGTTGGGCGCCGCTGGTGGCGGGGCGCAACGTCGGTCTGATGGCGATGGAATTATTTACCCCGGCGCGCGATGCGCTGGCGCAGCGTACCCTCGGTTGGGTTCCCCGTTAAGGAGTAGAACGTGCAAAGTGTTGATGTTGCCATTGTTGGCGGCGGTCCTTCGGGCATTGCAGCGGCTTACTATATGGCAAAAGCAGGATTTAAAGTGGCACTCTTCGACCGCAAGCTATCGCCAGGCGGCGGTATGTGGGGCGGTGCTATGATGTTCAACCAACTGGTTGTGCAGCAAGAAGCCTTGGAAATCATCAAGGATTTCGACATCAACTACGAACCTTACGAAGACGGATTATACACTGCCGATTCGGTGGAAAGCACCTCTGCCCTACTCTACAAGGCCACCCACGCAGGCGCAACCATCTTCAATTGCTATTCAGTCGAGGACGTTGTGTTTAAGAACAACATTGTGAGCGGTGTGGTTGTAAACTGGACACCCGTGCTCCGCGAAGGATTGCACGTAGACCCTTTGAACATTATGGCAAAGTTTGTGGTAGACGGAACAGGCCACGACAGCGAGATGTGCCAAGTGGTTGCACGCAAAAACGGCATTAAGCTCAACACGGCAACAGGCAATGTGATTGGCGAACGCTCGTTAGACGTGGCGGAAGGCGAACGCCAAGTGGTGGAAGGAACAAAGGAAATATACCCTGGTTTGTATGTTTGCGGTATGGCATCGTCGGCAGTTGGCGGCACGCCACGCATGGGACCCATCTTCGGCGGTATGCTTCTTTCTGGCAAAAAGGTGGCAGAAGCCATTATCGAACGTTTGAAATAGAAAGCAAAACAGGTGGCAATGGTTGCACGACAGCAATGGTTGCCACCTATTTTTATATATACTCAGAAACAGAAGATATGCGTTTTTTAGTAATTACCGAACCACAGTTTACCGACAACGAGGCAGTCATTATCGCACAACTGTTGCATTGGGGCGTAGACCTTGTGCACCTTCGGAAGCCTGAAGGCAGTGCCGAAGAGTTGGCAAAGCTCGTCGAAGCCATTCCAACAGTCTATCACAACCGCCTTGTACTGCACGACCACTTCCATTTAGCTGCCCATTTTGCACTGCACGGACTACACTTAAACCGCCGAAACAGTGTGCTACCACCGAACCATAAAGGCACGGTTTCGCAGTCGTGCCACACGTTAGACGAAGTGAAAGTCTGCAAAACAAAATGCGACTACGTTTTTCTCAGCCCTATTTTCAATAGCATTTCAAAGCAGGGATATGCCTCTGCATTCACGCCGAAAACCCTTTCCGAAGCGAAAAAGCAAAGCATTATCGACCAAAAAGTATTTGCCTTAGGCGGTATTACGGCAGCCAACATCGACAAGGTAAAACATTACGGCTTTGGCGGCGTCGCACTTTTGGGCGATATTTGGAGCAGAACAGCAGACAAAAAC
>OGZU01000134.1_pt1 | contig 23056 bp, 11 predicted proteins | sample 1576871 | NCBI WGS metagenome assembly OGZU01 (sample SAMEA3541580, study PRJEB24748) | human gut metagenome | biome: human gut; feature: human-associated habitat; material: faeces | place: China | collected 2012
TAGGTTAGTGGGGCTTCTACCCAGGGTAGCGTGCTTCGCCCGCAACCCTGGGCTGGGATGGGGCCCCACCCCAGCCAACTAAAGCCCCACCCCAGCCCTCCCCAAGGGGAGGGAGTCCTATCCGTCTGTGTATTAACTAATTATAAAGACCTCCCGCCCCTTGGGGAGGGCCGGGGAGAGGCTTTTGGAGGGTGGGGTTTGGGCCTCTTCCGTTCTTATTTTACCTCGTCAAACTGAACTTGATGCTCAATCCGAAATCTCTGGTTGTGGTGGGGAAGCTGTTGTTTGCCAACAGCGGTGTGTTGGTCTGGCGGTCGTAATAGAAGCTCATCGTGAGCAGGCGGGAGAGGGTATAGTCTGCCATGAAGCTCAACTTGAATGCCGTGTTTCCGCTGCTGGCGTAGCTGCTGATGGTGGCTATGTCGCGGCTGATGCTCGCCTGGCGTCGGTAGCTCAAGTCCAGACGCAGGTTGAGGTCGTTGTTGGTGCCACTCCGGCTGCTTACCGCTGCTGCAGTGGTCGACTGCGTCTTGTTGCGGTTGCCTCTGCCCTTAATCTTACGCATATTGCGGTCGCCGAAGAGCTTGAAGTTGTTGATGCGATAGCCCAATCCTAATACCCAGTCTCTGCTCAGCGCCTCGTTGAGCTGCACGCTGGTCATACTCAGGTTGAGCACCCGCGTAGTGCGATATTCCACCTTCGCCGTGAGGTTGTTGTCGAAAGTCATGTCTACTCCGAGCAGCGGCGAGAACGCCTCGTTGATGCTGACGCTCGACACGTTGAACATGCTGCTGGGCGTGGGCGTACCCGTGGTGGTCTCGTTGACGAAGCCCAGCCCGTTCATATACTCCTGGAAGGTGCTGTAGGTGCTGTAGGCTCCCACGGCGTAGACGCTGCGGTAGGCGTGGTTGATGTTGAAGCTCTTGAACACATCCCTGAACCAAGGCAACTTAGCCAGTCCGCTGTAGCGCACCGTCCAGTTGGGCAACATGCGCGCCAGCGATGGGAATATGTCGAGTCCGCTGCCCATGCTGGTATAGGCAGAGAGGAACGCGGGCACCATGACATCGGCACTGTAGCGGTTTACGCCACCGTTGGCGGGGTCGAAGGTCTTTCCCGCGAGCGAGGTGCCGGCGGGGTAGACCGCACCGGCATACTGGGCTTCGACGCGGTCACGGAAGGCGTCGAGCGAGTTGCAGAACTTCTCGAAGGTGGGCGAGTGGAAGCCGTTGGTGGCTTCGCCTATGCCGCTCAGGGCACCCTTGAGCGAGATGGTGGTCATCGTGAATGTGCCGCTCTGTGTGGTGGGGTTGCCCAGGTACATGTACTGTATGCTCTTGGCACGGCTCTCGGTGCGGTTTGCCACGAGGTCTATCTTCAGGTTGCGCACTGGCTCGAGGGTGAGTCTCAGCTGCACATCCTCGGTCAGGTTGGTGGTGGCGGGCGTGGCCACCGAGTCGCTCATGAGCAGCCAGTCGTTGCGCTTCGCCTTGTCGATGTAGCTGTCGTCTATCATGCCGAAGGCGAAGTCGAGTCCTGGCGACAGGAGTCCGTACCCGCGCGTCTGTCCGAGCGCATTGCCCACGGTAGGCATAAATCCCGGCAGCGAGAGCGAGTAGTTGTTGCGGTAGCTGAGGCTCACGTTGCGCACCATCATCATCACGCGGGCTATCGACTGAGCCGTCTTGTACCAGCCCTTGTCCTCGAGCGGTTCGCGCGGGGTCACCGTCAGCTTGATTTTGGTGAGCGTGTCGACCTTGCTGAATATCTTGATTTGGTTATCACCCACCTTTTTATATTTTATGGCGATGTTCTTGCCGTCCTTGGTCTTGGCGCTGACGTCGATACGGCGTGTGCGCTTGCCGTGGCTTATGAGCAGCGTGGTGTCGGGCGTGAGCGTCAGCTCGCGCTCATAGCTGCGTCGGTTCTTGGGCAGTTCTTTCTTCTGCTTCTCTGCGGCGCCATCCTTGCCGTTGGCAGCCTGCTTCTTGAGCGTCTCACGCTGTCGCTGCTTTTCCTTTTTCTCGCGCTCTATCTGCGAGCGGCTCTTCTCGCGTCTGAACTTGTCGTTGACCTTCTTCAGGAAGGGGATGTGGTTGTACAGCCGCTCCATGTTGAAGGTTCCGTTGACATTGAGGTCACGGTTGCTCACGATGTTGTTGCCCAGCGAGGTGCCGTCGTCGAGTGCCGTGCCGCGCACCCAGTTGTAGGTGGCGTTGTAGGTGGCGTTGACATTGGTCCAGTCGAGTATCGGGATGAGGTTGAGTGGCACCTGGTACGACAGGGTGAAGTTCTGACTGTAGTCGAGCGGCGTTCCCATGTGGCGCAGACTCGTTCTGACAGAGTCTTTCCACTGGGCGTACTCGTCGGGATAGCGTTCCTTGTTGACAGGAGCGTAGGGCTCTTCGATTTCAGCGTGCGTGGCACTCTGGAAGTTCATGTGCAGATTGCGTGTAAGGTCCCATCTCAGGGTGAAATCACGGTTCCAGAGGAACTGCGAGCTGAAGGTCAGCGGCAGCTGTCCGCCTCCGAGGTCTTCCATGTCGCGTTCCTGCAGCTCGTAGTAGCTGCGCGTTATCTCGGTGTTGAACCCCACGTTCTGCGGGAGCCAGTTGAGTCCAAACTTCTTGATGATATCGAGCCACTTCGACCTGTTCTTGATTGAGCGGAACGGCTCCCACGCCTTGAATATCGGCGTCCAGTTGTAGTTGAGCGCCCCTCGCCAGTTGTCTTCCTTCTCATAGACCGTCGTCTTGCCGTTGGTCTCTCGGTGGGAGTGGCTGTAGGACAGCGAGAAGTTGGCTGGGTCTATCGGCAGCGGGTGTCTCTTGTTCTGTATGTCTACCCTCACGTTCGACAGCGAGAAGTTGGTGCTTGTCGTCTTGGTCACCGCGATGCTCTTGATGGAGTCTCGCTCCTGCTTTGAGCCGGCTGCGTCGAGCGCATCCTTGAGCAGCATGTCGGTATCGAGCGGGTTGTACTTGGGCGAGGTCTCCTCCTTGGTCACCGAGTAGTAGAGCGGTATGCTCACCTTGGCCTTGTCGGGGAAGAACTTGCCCAACTCCAGGTTGGTGGTGATGCTGTAGGTCTTGTAGTCATCGGTAGAGCGCTGGCTGACGCCCTCCTCCAGTCCGCCGAAGCCCTCAGACATATACCGGCCCTGCATATTGACCGTACCCAGGTCAGAGAGCTGCACGTTGAGGTTGCCCTGTGCCGCCCATCCGCCTCCGTTGTTGTACTCCTTGAGTCGCAGCTCGTTGACCCACACCTCTGCCGACTTGTGGTTGCCCGACTTGTTGCGCACGCCTATCATCATCGTCTTCACCTCGCCCAGGGTGGGGTTGCCCACGATGCTCACGCGGTTGGCAGGGTGGTCGGCGTCGTAGACTGAGAACACGCGCGAGTATGAAGCTGTGCCCTGTGCCTTGGCGATGTTGCGCTCCTTCTTGACACGGGTGAAGATGCTCAGCGGGAAGTCAAACATATTAGCCTGGGGCCATACCCGCTCGCAGTCGGAGCGTGAGTAGCGGTCGTAGTGACCCGGTTCGGTGAGCTTCAGGGGAATTTCGTACTCGTAGTAGTTGGTCTTGTAGTCGCTGCCCACACGGATGAAGACGGCTATCTGGTCGTCGGCGAGGCTGGTGGCGTTCTGCTCCATGGCGTTGGCATGGACAAACATCTGCAGGCGACGATACTGACGCAGGTCGAGGTTGGTATTCTTGTAGACCGCCTTTGACTCGTTGTTGCCCAGATTGGTTACGACCATGTTGAGCGCCTGCTCGTTGGCCTCTACCAGCTGTGGCTGCGTGGGGTCCTGTGCGCGGTTTATGCCCGGTGGCAGCACGTAGTTGACGGGTGTCTTGTCGTTGTTTTCCTCGATGTTGATAGAGCTTACTGCCATCTTTCCCGACGACGAAGCGACTCCGTCGAGCGGCTGGTCGTACGTACGCCACTCGCCCTTGACCAGGTCGAGACTGCCGAAGCGCAGCACGATGGGTCGGCTGAACCCGCGGAGATACATACGCATGAAGCGCATGCTGGTGAAGTCGGAGATGGAACCCACGCGGTCTTCGTAGTCGCTGAGGGGGATACGGAACTGGTACCACATGACCTTCTCGGTGGTGCCGTTGCGCAGCGGGACAGCCGCTTCACGACAGTCTACGATGTGGTTGCGGCCTACAGCCATGTCCTGCGGGCGCAGCGAGACGTGGTACTGGTAGTATTTCTCATACTCATTGAGGGTGTAGTCCTGGTTGATGTCCTCGACATCGGGTGTGGTCTTGTAGGAGGTGTCGTAGCCCTCGGTGCGGCTCTCTGAGTCGGGCGAGTTGCCCTGGGGGTTGTTGATGCGCTTGTAGCGTTCGAGTATCGAGGTCTTGGCTTTGTCGAAATCGGTGCCGCGGAAGTAGTGGTAGTTGTCATTGGCAGGGTCGGCCTGGATAGAGTCAAACACCTCGGGGCTCACCTTTGCCCTTGCCTCCTGCAGAAACTGCTGATAGGTCTCAAACTGGCGCTCTTCCTCGTCGCGCAGACCGTTGAAGCCCACATCCTGGAGCGCACGGCTACCCGGCGAGGTGGCAAAGGCGTAGGTCACGTTGGCCTGGGTGGGCACCTTGCCCCACTGCGTGTTGACAAATGACTGTGAACCGTCTACCGGCATGCCGCTCTCATAGAATTTCTTGCCGTCGCGCAGCACATCCTCACTCACCTCACCCAGATTGATATAGAAGTCGCCGCCATACTCATTGGCGTCGGCCTGGCGGTTGGTGTAGATAAACGGGTCCATGAGCCAGAACTCTACGTACTCGATGTTGGCTGCCTCGAAATCATTGGTGTTGAGCTTGCGCATCATGCCTCCCCACTTGTCTTTGGGGTTGCGCAGCCGGCCGTCGGCGGTGAGGTCGGGGTTGAAGTTATAAGGACCGCGCTCACTGGGGTAGTAAGCGAGGTTGAGGATAGGCAGGGTAGAGATGACGCCATTGTAGCTGCTCTGGTCACGGTTGGGGTAGAGCTCGTTGACCAGCACCTCGCGCACATAGTGGTTGGAGAGCTGCTCGAGGTCGCTCTTGATGTGGGCTGGGGTGAGCGAGCTGCTGCGTCGGGTGAATAGCGGGTCGATGTTGTACCATGCCAGCAGCGAGCGGTCGTAGCCACTGCGGAGCGTAGTCTTGTCGTTGAAGTTGGGAATGGACGACGGCACGCTCGAGATAATCCACGATGAGGGCGTGGAGATGTCTATCTTGCTCGTGGAGTTTTCAAAATCGTCGAGATATGACGCGTTGTCCTGGGTGCCGTGGCTCTGTCCGGCGATGAGCTGGGCAAACTCGGCGTTGAAGGAGATTTGAGATGGCTGCGTCACATGCAGGAATGGAATCTTGTCGAGCATATTGGTGAGCCACTGGCTTTCCTTCTTCCAGTTGAGGTTGACGCCCCAGAGCGTGTTGTTGAGCGGTTCGGTGCCCATATTGACCTTGCTGGTGAGCGCCTGTTCGGTGAGGTGCTGCACGGTACCGCTGAGTTGCAGGTTCTTGTTGAAGTTGTACTCCCAGTTGAGGCCGAACATCGTCTTGCGTTGCTGTCCGTAGTCCGACTGACTCTCGAGAGAGACGTTAATCTGCGTCCCTGCATCTATCAGACTTTGGTTCAGGATGGTCACTTCGCCCGCGCTGTAGTCCACGGTGTAGTCTGAGCCCTCGGTGAGGGTCACTCCGCCGGCGGTTACCACCACCGAGCCTTGCGGTACGTTGTAGGCGCCGAGCGAGATGACGCCCGATGCGCTGCCTTTGAACTGTCCCGTGAGTATATACTTGTTCTTCTCGGCTATCTGCCGTGCCACCGTCTTGGTGGTATCATAGAGCTCGGTGAAGGCGTAGCGCTTGGCGCGGTCGGGGGCAACGCCCTTGGCCACGAGGTAGTTGTAGAGGTAAGAACCGAAGGGCTCGGTGCAGGGGAAGAAGACGCGGCCGTTGCTCACGGTGTAGCCTTCCACGAAGTCGAAGTAGCCGTTGGGGTTGGGCTTGTTGTTGTTGTCCAGACGGTCGGCGCCGAGCACACGGATGATGGGCGTCTCCTTGACCTGGGTCTCAGGGATGTAGTTGAGATAGACGCCGGCGGTATCGCTCTGGAACTTCACATCGAGGCGGAACTTCTCTTTCTCCACGCTGGAGGCCAGGCTGTACACGTTTTTCATCATCAGGTCCCAGTTGCCCTGCGTCGGGTTGTTGCTGGTGTTCTTGAGCGACTTGACAAAGAGTGCCTTCTTGACATCGGTCACGTCAGAGGCAAACTCTCCCACCTGATAGGTCACGCCGCCGTAGGTGTACTCGTAAGCCACCGCCAGCACCTGGTCGGTCTGGAGTGTGGAGCGCAGCGATATATAGCCGAGCGACTGGTTGAGCGTGTACTCCGACGACGACAGCAGTCGCGCGCTCTCCAGCTTCTCATAGTCCACGCCACCCACGAGTCCTGCCCCGTCGAGGGTAGAGTTGACGGCGTCGATGTCGCGGGCTGCGGCATAGGCGGTGGTCATGGTCTGATACTCGCTGTTGGCGCTGTTGGCAGGCACGGGCTGTCCGGTGGGCGTCCACATCGTGTTGCTCACTTTCTTGTTCTCGCCCAGGTCGGTCAGCGCCACGATATTGCGCGTGTTGGTAGCCACGCCGCTCTTGTTGGTCACCCATATCTCGACGCGGTTGATGGTGATGCCGGTCGTCATGTTGGGCAATGTGCGCATGGCAGCGTCATACTTGCTGCGGAAATACTGGGAGAGAAAGAAGTGCATGTTCTCCTCATAGTTGGCGACGTTGATTTCAAACGGGGTGAGCTGTATGCCGCCCTTGGCGGAGACGCTGCTGGTGTTGCTCTTCTTCTGCGAGGCGACGAGCTGCAGCTTGAGGCGTCCGAACTGCAGGTCGGTGCGCAGACCGAAGAGCGAGCTGGCTCCCTTGATGAGCGACGAGTTGGAGGGGAAGGTCACGTTGCCCGCCTCGACCAGCTTGATGATTTCATCTTCCTTGCCTTCATACTTGAGCTTCAGGTTCTGGGCGTCGTAGTCGAAGGTGGCGTCGGTGTTGTAGTTGAGGTTCATGTTGACCTTGTCGCCCACCTTGCCGTTGACATTGAGGTTGATCTTCTCGTCGAAATCTATGGTAGTGGTCTTGCGGTTGCGTATGGGCAGACTGGGGTTGTCTATGTTCTTGAGCGTGGCTCCCAACTTGAGTTCGGCGCTTCCCTGCGTCTTGATGCGCACGCCGCCGGGGCCGAATATCTTTTCTGCCGGTCCCAGGTCGAAGTGCATATCGGTGAAGTCAAACTTCTCCTTGCCCTTGGCCTGGTATACCTCGTCGTTCTTGTCGCGGTAATAGCGGTTGCGTGCCTGGCGCTCGCTCCATCGGCGATACTCTTCGGGCGTCATGATGATGGGCGCCTCGAGCCACACGCTGCCGATGCGCGTGCCTATCATGTAGCAGTCGAGTGTGTCGTTGTAGACCACCTGCTGGTTCAGGTTGTCGGGACGTTTCAGGTCGGCAGCGGGCAGACGGTAGTCGTCTATCGTGAGCGCCGTGGTGCGCTGTATCTTCCAGCGCGGGTGGAGCAGCGAGTCGGGTATGGTGTCCTCGTCGATGGCTATGGGCTGCGCCGCAGCCTTGATGCGTGGCACGGTGTCGGTGGGTGTCGTGGCTTTCGTGCTCTGCTGCTGTCGGGCGGGGCGCACGGTCTTGCGGCTCTGAAGATAGGGCACAGAGGCATAGCCTATGGTCGAGACCATAGGTATCATGATTAATGCCAACTTTATCCAGTGTCTTATCTTCTGCCTTTGCATGGGTTTACTTTATCTGTTTGAGCGCCAGCTTGACTACCTGCTCCACGGGCATGGTGGGCTCGTCTTGCAGGATGGCAGCCACAATCTTGGCAGAGGGAGCCGGAGCGAAGCCCAGCATGGTGAGGGCGCTTACAGCCTCGTCTCTCACGCCCATGTCGATAGAGGGTGCGGTAGAGGTCGAGGCGTGCAGCTCGGTGGCGATGCCCATCTGCACGATTTTGTCCTTGAGGTCTACGATGATGCGCTGTGCGGTCTTCAGTCCGATGCCCTTGACGGCTTTGAGCATGCGCTCGTCGGCAGAGGCGATGGTGTTGCAGAGCTCCGAGGGCGACGATGCCGAGAGTATCATGCGCGCCGTGTTGGCGCCCACTCCCGATACGGTGATGAGCAGTCGGTAGAGCTCGCGCTCCTGGCGTGAGGCAAAGCCGTAGAGCGTATAGGCGTCGTCGCGGCCGCCAGTCACGAGGTTTTCGTGTACGTAGAGTTTCACCTCCTTCTTGCCTTGGATGGTGCTGTAGGTATTGAGCGAGATGTTGAGGGCATATCCCACTCCGGCTGCTTCTACCACAGCCGTGGCGGGGGTGAGTTCGGTCAACTCGCCCTTGATATATTCTATCATTTTGTACGTGTTATATTATATAATATACATTATTAACGCAGTCGGTGCCCGATTTATTGTATTTGTGCCCGATTTTATTGCAGCCGCCCCCATTTTTACGTCCTCCCCGCAGGGCTTGGCGAGGACGGTGGGTGTCGTCGGCGGCGCGGATGGTGGTGATAACCAGCTGACTGCCATCCCTATAGCCGTGGGGCAGGGGAGTGGCATAGGCGTGATGGAACCCGGCCTGCTGGTGGCGCGCGGAATGGTGGTGGAGTTGCGCGGAATGGTGGTGGCAGCGAGTGGATTGATGCCGGAAGGCGTTGTAAAGTTGATTTCAAGGTGCGAAATAGTGATTGCAAACCGCGATATAATGATTTCACACCGCGAAACCGTCATTTCCAACCCCGAAACCAATATTAAGCCCATCTCCGTGAGGATGATGGCTGTCTGGGATGCGCTTGGCGTATGCGTTGTTATTCGTGTGTGTTTCCATATTCCTTGAATATGCAATCACAAGAAGACACAAAAAGATTTGAGGCTTTTCAGGGCTTCGCCCTATGCGTCCGTGTGTGTCGGGAGATATCTCGAGAGCATGCTCTCGGATATTCCCCGCCACCCCCATCCGCGCCTGCCTGGTGGCAGGCTGAAAAGCCGCAAATACAAAAAGTCCGCCTTTGGCGGTAAAAAAAGTCCGGCTACGCCGGTACAAAAAAATGATTACCTTATTATCTATCGGTAGCGTCATATAGTTGGGATAACACAAGCTGTTGTTTTTTTACCGCCAACGGCGGACTTTTTGAACGGCCAAAGGCCGCTTTTTGAACCATGCCGGCTGTTGTCGTCATGCAAAGCATGGCGTTGGGGGTGGCGGCGACGACAAGGAGGAAAACTTGTTTTCCGACTGGCGTCACCACCGTCACCAAAAAGGCGAAGACGACAACAGCCGCCATGGCTTTTTGTATCTCAATCCCGCAATAATTGACAAAAACGGGCTGTATGTCAGATTATATGACTATCTTTGTAGAAGACAGCAATACAGTTGACTTAAACAATACAATTATCATGAAACAAAGAAGGACAATATTAGTAATGTTATGCCTGATGCTTGTCACAGGCGTGACGGCGAAGCTGAAGTTGCCGGCAGTGATAACCGACCACATGGTGATACAGGCCGGCGAGGCAGTAAACGTATGGGGCTGGGCCGACAAGGGTCAGAAGGTGACGGTGACGATAGACAACCACCGCACCACCGTGCGCACGGCGAAAGACGGCACATGGCGCGCCGTGCTGCCGGCGATGAACTATGGTGGGCCCTACACCATGACGGTGAACACAGGGAAAGAGAGCCTGACCGTGAGCGACATCCTCGTGGGCGAGGTATGGGTGGCGAGCGGACAGTCCAACATGGAGTTCCGCCTCTGCAGCGCCGACAACGCCGAGGAGGCTGCGCTCTCTGCCCACAACAGCGGCATCAGAGTGTTCACGGTGGAACGCACGATGGCCAGGACTCCCCAAGCCGATGTCGTGGGCAGCTGGACGGTATCGACCCCCGAGACGGTGGGCGACTTCACCGCCGTGGGCTACCTCTTTGCCCGCGAACTCGCCAAGCGGCTCAACTGCGCCGTGGGCATCATCAACACCTCGTGGGGAGGCACCGACATCGAGACCTGGATGAGTCCCAAGGCGATAGAGGCATTTCCCAAATACAACCCGCTGGTAGAAGAGATGCGCACCGCCGACCTCGACGCCCAGGCCAAGCGTTGGCAGGTGCTCAAAGCCAAGTTTGACAAGGCCGTAAGGGAAGAGTGTGGCGAGCGCGAGGGCTGGTATCGCACCGACTTTGACAAGAGCGACTGGCAGAGACTTGAAGTACCGGGACTGTGGACCATCGACACGCTCGCCAAGATGGACGGCGTGGTATGGACCACCACCCAGTTTGATGTGCCCGAAGAGTTGACCGGCAAGGAGGCCACCCTCTACATGGGCATGATAGACGATGACGATGTGACCTGGGTCAACGGCCAGCGCATAGGCGAAACCAAGGGATTTACCGTCAAGCGCGCCTACACCATACCTGCCGGCGTGCTCAAGGCAGGCAAGAACGAGCTGACCGTGAAAATCATCGACGACCACGGTGGCGGCGGTTGCTACGGACCGCGCTATCTCTACTTCATCCGCGTGGGCAGCCAGCGCATTCCCATCCTCAAGCATCCGTGGAAATACCGCATCTCTGCCGTCAAAGACCTCGAAGGCTTCGTGCCCGACAATCCCAACAAGTATCCCTCGCGTCTCTACAACGCTATGGTTGCCCCCATCTGCCGTTATGGCATCAAGGGCGTCATCTGGTATCAGGGCGAGAACAATGCCAACCGTGCCCAGGAGTACTACCGCCTCTTCCCTGCCATGATCAACGACTGGAGAGAGCAGTGGAAGCGGCCTGAGATGCCGTTCTATTGGGTTCAGCTGGCCAATTTCATGAAGCCTGTCGACACACCGGCGGAGAGCAGCTGGGCCACGTTGCGCGATGCGCAGAACGCCACGCTCAGCCTACCTCATACGGGTCAGGCGGTAATCATCGATGTGGGCGAGGCCGACGATGTGCACCCCAAGGACAAGCAGACAGTGGCCAACCGCCTGTCGTTCATGGCTCTCAATCATGAGTATGGCATGCACGATGTCTATTGCGACAGTCCCCAGCCCGTAAGAGCCGAGCGTACTGCCGACGGCAACATACTGCTCACCCTCCGCAACGAAGCCGAGACGCTCGTCTGTCACGACCGCTACGGCTATGCTTGCGGTTTCGCCGTGGCAGGTGCCGATGGCGTCTACCACTGGGCCAAGGGCGAAGTGGTGGCGCCCAACCTGGTAAGGCTAACCGCCCCCAAGGGCGTCGTGCCGATGATGGTAAGATATGCCTGGGGCGACAACCCCGACGACGCCAACCTCTACAACTCAGCCGGGCTGCCTACCACCCCATTCCAAATCAAGGTGAAGCCCGCCAAGGTCAAGGCAGAGTCCGCCAAGGTCAAGGCAGAGTCCGCCAAGCCATAAACTACCACGACCGTATAACCCTTGCCGCACATATCTTTCATCCGCGGCAAGGGTTATACCGTCTTTATCACTGGCAGAATAGGTCCCGATGGTAAAAAAAGGGACAATTCTCTTTGTATTGTTTTCGGTTTTCACTACCTTTGTCCACATATTTATATATTATAGATGAAAGAATTTGTAATTTCAGAGGTAAAAGCAGAGACTGCTATACTGGTGGGACTCATCACCAAAGACCAGGACGAAGAGAAGACGACAGAATACTTAGACGAATTGGAGTTTCTGGCCGATACGGCTGGAGCGGTGACCGTAAAGCGGTTTACCCAGAAAGTGAACGGCCCCAATACGGTGACCTACGTGGGCAAGGGTAAACTGGAAGAAATCAAGCAGTATATAGAAGACGAAGAAGACAACGACCGGGAAATCGGTATGGTTATCTTCGACGACGAGCTGTCTGCCAAGCAGATGCGCAACATCGAGAACGAGCTCAAGGTGAAGATCCTGGACCGCACGAGCCTCATCCTCGATATCTTTGCCATGCGCGCACAGACCGCCAACGCCAAGACTCAGGTCGAACTGGCGCAATATCGTTACATGCTGCCTCGTCTGCAGCGCCTCTGGACCCACCTTGAGCGTCAGGGTGGTGGCTCTGGTTCGGGCGGTGGCAAGGGAAGCGTGGGACTGCGCGGCCCTGGTGAGACCCAGCTCGAGATGGACCGCCGTATCATCCTGCAGCGCATCACGCTGCTCAAGCAGAGACTGCTGGAAATAGACAAGCAGAAGACTACACAGCGCAAGAACCGCGGCCGCATGGTGCGCGTGGCGCTCGTGGGCTATACCAACGTGGGCAAGTCGACCATCATGAACCTCCTGGCCAAGAGCGAGGTATTTGCCGAGAACAAGCTCTTTGCCACCCTCGACACCACGGTGCGCAAGGTGGTGATAGACAATCTCCCCTTCCTGCTCGCCGATACCGTAGGATTTATCCGCAAGCTGCCCACCGATCTGGTAGACTCCTTCAAGTCGACCCTCGACGAGGTGCGCGAAGCCGACCTGCTGGTCCACGTGGTAGACATCTCCCACCCCGACTTCGAGGAGCAGATAGAGGTGGTCAACCAGACCCTCAAGGACCTCGACTCGGCCGACAAGCCCATGGTGCTTGTCTTCAACAAGATAGACAATTACCACTGGGTCGAGAAGGAGGTAGACGACCTCACCCCGATGACCCGCGAAAACATTACGCTCGACGAGCTGCGCCGTACGTGGATGGCCAAGATGAGCGACAACTGTCTCTTCATCTCTGCCCGTGAGCGAGAGAACATAGACCACTTCCGCGATGTGCTTTATCGCAAAATCCGCGAGCTCCATGTTCAGAAATATCCCTACAACGACTTTTTATATCCATCTGAAGAATAAGTATAACTTTTTTATCCATGAACTATGCAGCGACTATTAAGCGAACAGGAGATTAATATCCTGGAACTCAACGGCTGCCAGGCTGAAGACTGGACTGCCGTAAGCGTGAGCGAAGATTTCACGCCCGACTATCTGCGCAACGTGATATTCTACGGCGACGTCAGCCTTGGCGTCTTCGAGCGTACCATTGAGGTGACCCCCGGCTTCAGCAAGCACTCGGGCATACGCAATGCCACCCTGCGCAATGTGACTATCGGCGACAACTGTCTGATAGAGAACATAGGCAACTACATCAACAACTACACCATCGGAGCCAACTGCTACATCTCCAACGTCTGTGTGATGGAGACCATCGAGGGCGCCACCTTCGGCCAGGGCAACGTGGTGTCGGTGCTCAACGAGGTGGGCGAAGGCAACATCATGATGTTCGGACTCCTGAACAGCCAGTTTGCCGCCTTCATGGTCAAGCACCACAGCGACCATCACCTGCGCGACACCATCTATCGGCTCATACGCGAGGAAATCAACTGCACCATGCCCGACCGTGGCACCATCGGCGAGAGAGTCAAGATTGTCAACACCAAGGAAATCATCAACTCGGTGATAGGTCCCGACTGCGAGATAAGCGGTGCCTCGCGACTCAGCGACTGCACCCTGCAGAGCGTAGGACAGCCCGTCTATATCGGCACAGGTGTAATCTGTGAAAACTCCATCATCTCCGACGGCTCGTCGGTCATCAACTCGGTCAAGATGCAAGACTGCTTTGTGGGCGAAGCCTGCAAGATAAGCAACGGATTTACCGCCTCGCAGAGCATCTTCTTCGCCAATTCATATATGAGCAACGGTGAAGCCTGCGCCGCTTTCTGCGGACCATTTACCGCCTCACACCACAAGAGTTCGTTGCTCATCGGCGGGCAGTTCTCTTTCTACAACGCCGGTTCAGCCACCAACTTCTCCAACCATGCCTACAAGATGGGCCCCATGCATTACGGCATACTCGAGCGAGGTGCCAAGACCGCCAGCGGAGCCTACATCCTGATGCCCGCCAAGATAGGCACGTTCTCCGTGTGCTTCGGCAAACTGATGTATCATCCCGATACGCGTTGCATACCGTTCTCCTACCTCATTGCCTATGGCGACACGATGTATCTCTCGCCCGGACGCAACCTCACCACGGTAGGTCTGTATCGCGACATACGCAAGTGGCCCAAGCGCGACATACGTCCGCTGAGCAAGCACCGCAGCATCGTCAACTTCGACTGGCTCTCGCCCTTCTCCGTCAACGAGGTCATACAGGGCAAAGCCATCCTGGAGCGGCTGCGCGAGGCATCGGGCGACAACGTGTCGACCTACAACTACCACGAGTATGTCATCAACGCCTCGTCGCTGCGCATGGGCATCAGCCACTACGACATGGCGCTGCGCATCTATATGGGTGCCGTGGTCAAGCGTGTGCTCAAGCGCTACGGAGCCGTAGAGCCGCCCGCATCGACCATAGGCGAAGGTGCCTGGAGCGACCTCTCCGGACTCTTGCTGCCCGAGAGCGAGGAACAGCGGCTTATCGAGCAGATTAAGGACGGCACCCTCGACGACGTGCAGAGCATCATCGACGAGTTTGTGGCCATCGACGGCCGTTACCGCGACTATCAGTGGGCGTGGACTTACAGACTTATACTCGACTATTACCACATAGACCACATCACCCAAGCCGACATAGACCGCATACATACCGACTATGTAGAGGCGCGCCGTATGTGGATAAGCGAGATACGCAAGGACGCCGAGAAGGAGTTCAATATGGGCGACGTGGAGCGCGAGGTCTTCGACGACTTCATCAATCTGCTCGACCACGAGATAGACTACGAGAACTGACGCCACTGTCAAAAAGTATGTTAAAATCGTCACAATTCCAGCCGTTCATGCGTCTATTATAATAATAGGTAACAATATTATCATCAAATATCAATATGAACAGAACCTTTATGAGTATGCTGGGCCGCGGCCTGGCTTTAGGTTTGGTCCTGCTGGCCTCGGCACTGCAAGCCATCGCCAAGGACTACAAGTACCAGACCGTGAAGGGCGACCCCATGCAGAGTCGCATCTACACGCTTGACAATGGTCTGAAAGTGTATCTGAGTGTAAACAAGGAGAAGCCACGCATCCAGACCTACATCGCCGTGCGCACCGGTTCGCGCAACGACCCAGCCGAGACCACCGGTCTGGCTCACTATCTGGAGCACCTTATGTTTAAGGGAACCCAGCAGTTTGGCACCACCGACTACGCCAAGGAGAAGCCCTACCTCGACGAGATAGAGCAGCGCTACGAGAGCTACCGCAAGATGACCGACCCCGAGCAGCGCCGCAAGGCCTATCACGAGATAGACTCGGTATCGCAGTTGGCAGCCCGCTACAACATCCCCAACGAGTACGACAAGCTCATGTCGTCTATCGGAGCCGAGGGCACCAATGCCTACACCAGCAACGACGTGACCTGCTATGTCGAGGACATTCCCTCCAACGAGGTGGTCAACTGGGCTAAAATCCAGAGCGACCGCTTCAAGCACATGGTGATACGCGGTTTCCACACCGAGCTCGAGGCTGTCTACGAGGAGTTCAACATAGGACTCGCGCAGGACAACCGCAAGATGTGGGGAGCACTCAACAAGCTGCTCTACCCCACCCATCCCTACGGCACGCAGACCACCATCGGCACACAGGAGCACCTGAAGAACCCCTCGATAGTCAACATCAAGAACTACTTCAGCCGCTACTACGCTCCTAACAATGTGGCTATCTGCATGGCGGGCGACATGGACCCCGACAAGGTCATCGCCACCATCGACCAGTACTTCGGCGACTGGAAGCCCAATACCAACCTCAGCCGTCCGGAGTACGCGCCAGAGAAGCCCATCACCGCCCCACGCGACAGTAGCGTCATTGGCCAGGAGGCCGAGATGGTGGCTATGGCATGGCGTATGCCCCAGGCCAACAGTGCCGCTGCCGACACGCTCGAGCTCATGGGCCGACTGCTCTACAATGGCAAGGCGGGTCTGATAGACCTCAACCTGGTACAGCCCATGAAGATCATGGGTGCCTATGCCGGCTACCAGGGTCTGCACGACTACGGCAGCTTCAACCTCATCGCCATCCCCGTAAAGGGACAGAAGCTCGAAGACACCCGAGCCCTGCTGCTCGACCAGGTGGAGCGACTGAAGAAGGGAGAGTTTGACGACAATCTGCTCGCATCGGTCATCAACAACTACAAGGTGCAGCAGTATCGCGCCCTGGAGAGCAACGACTCGCGCGCCGACATGTTTGTAAACGCCTTCATCAACGACCAGAAGTGGGAAGATGTGGTGACCAGCCTCGACCGCGTGTCGCGCATTACCAAAGACCAGATTGTGGCTTTTGCCAACCGCTACTTCTCGCCCGAGAGCGTAGTGACCGTCTACAAGCGTCAGGGTGTAGACTCTACGCAGAAGAAGATAGACAAGCCAGCCATCACCGCCATCCCCAGCAACCGAGAGTATCAGAGCCAGTTCCTCACCGACATCAAGAACGCTAAGGTGGAGCCCATCCAGCCCCAGTTTGTAGACTTCAAGCGCGACCTCACCTTCGCCAAGACCAAGAAGGGACTGCCCGTCATCTACAAGCACAACACCGAGAATGGACTCAGCACCATGGTAATGCGCTGGGAGTTTGGCTCATCGGCCGACAACCGCTACCCCATTGCCACAGACTATCTCAGCTACATCGGTACCAAGAGCAGGACGCTGGCCGACATCAACAAGGAGTTGTACCAGCTGGGATGCCAGACCCGCTTCAGCGTGGGTACATACAACCTGAGCCTCATCATCAGCGGTCTGGACGAGAACCTGCCCAAGGCGCTCGCCATAGCCGAGGACATGATGCACAACGCCAAGGCCGACAAACAGGCCTATGACGACGTGGTAGGCCTCTATGTCAAAGACCGCGAAGACAGCAAGAAGAACCAGCGCGCCAACTTCAACGCCCTGCGCGCCCTGGCTCAGTATGGCGAGTACAACAGCCAGCTCAACCGGATGAGCATTGACCAGATGCGTGCCACCGACCCACAGACCCTGATCGACCTCATCAAGGCTCTGCCCGGATACAAGCACGAGATACTCTACTATGGCCCACGCAGCGTCAAGGACCTCACAGCCATCATCGACAAGCAGCACGCCACTCCCAAGAAGATGGCTGAGCCGCTCAAGAACCGCGACTACATGGAGCAGACCACTCCACAGAACGAGGTGTGGATTGCGCCCTACGACGCCAAGAACATCTATCTCGTAATGTATCACAATGAGAACAAGTCGTGGAACCCCGACGAGGCAGCAGTAAGCTCCCTCTTCAACGAGTACTTCGGCGGAGGCATGAACACCGTAGTCTTCCAGGAGCTGCGCGAGGCACGCGGACTGGCATACAGCGCCAGCGCGTTCTACAACAACTCGCCAAAGCCCGGGCATCCAGAGTACGGAATTACCTATATCATCTCGCAGAACGACAAGATGATGGACTGCATACGCACCTTCAACGAGATACTCGACACCATCCCGCAGAGCGACAAGGCGTTCAACCTGTCCAAGCAGGCTCTCACCAAGCAGTTGGCAAGCAACAGAGTCACCAAGTTTGGTGTCATCAACGCCTATCTCGAAGCCCGCTTCAAGGGTATCGATTACGACCTCAACGAGAAGATTTACCAGGCACTGCCCGGCGTGACCCTCAAGGACGTGGTCGACTTTGAGCAGCGCACCATGGCCAAGAAGCCCTACCGCTACATCATCCTGGGCGACGAGAAGAGCCTCGACATGAAAGCCCTCGAGAAGATTGGCCCCATCCACCGCGTGACCACCGAGCAGATATTCGGTTATTAATATCCACACGTTACCCTATAACGACCTCGGCAGTGCCCTGTGGCGCTGCCGAGGTTTTCTTTTCAACACCCGACATGAAAACCAGAACCATTGCCATCATCATCGCCTTGCTGCAGACCATAGCCGCAGCATGCCAGAGCGAAAGCACCCTGTACGGGCATGCCATGAACTTCGCCCGACAAGGCTGCAAAGACAGCCTCTTCTACAGTCTCGACCGTATGACCACTCTCTACGGAGCCAGGGATGCAGACCTCTTGCCCGAACTGCTGCTCGAGCCTCGGTTAAGGCCCTACCACAGCGACAGCCGATGGAGCCAGGTCAAAGACCGATTGCGCAAGGCAAGGATAGAAGCTGCGTCAGAGTCGCCGCGACCATGCCAGACCGACACTGCCACCAAGCTCGACAACACCCCCATCGTAAACAGCTACGACATAGACCTGACCATAGACGTTGCCGCCAAGCGCATCGATGTGCGGGCCGACATTGACATCGACTTCCGTGGCAACAGCCATGCCGACCTCTATCTGTGGCGATATACCCAGCTGTCACGAGTGGCTGTCAATGGACAAGCCGCCCGCTACGAGTTTGCCAAAGACATCGAGGCACCCTGGATAAGCCCATCGGGACGGCTGCGCATAGACGCCGGGACAGCGCGGGGAGCAGCGCGCATTACCACTGCCTATACCTGCCGGCTCGACAGCATACCCGAAGATGGCTTTGCCGCCTGCGACAGCAGTCTGGTCATGCTCACCTACTACATGGGGTGGTATCCGATAGACATCGACCATGAGACATCGACCGCCAACATAGACATCCACATCACCCCGGGCTTCGAGCTTACCGGCTCGGGCATCATCAGCCGCAAGGCCGACTCCTGGCATATGGCGCAGCCCTGGGAGGGCTTCGACTACACCATCATCGCCTCGCCCGACCTCAAGCAGAAGACCGTCAGCCACAACAAGCGTAAGATTGAGGTGGTATCGCTGGGATTCCCCGACGCCGATGCCGACACGGTGGCTGTCCGCAGTGCCGAGATAATGGACTACTATACCCGTCTGTACCGCCTTGAGCCCAACGGGCGCCAGCTGCGTATATTCCTCTTTCCTGCAGGGGGCGGCGGTGCCTACAGCCGACGCAATTTCATCGTCTGCTGCTGTCAGCGCTACAACGAATGGCTGTACCAGCTGCTTGCCCATGAGATTGGGCACTTCTGGTGGTCATCGGCACCCACTGACCAGTGGGAAGACTGGCTCAACGAGAGCTTTGCCGAGTACAGTTCGCTGTGCGCCATAAAGCAGCACTTGGGGTCTGCCGTCTTCGATGACTATATAGAGGCTTACCGCGAGTGGGCACGCACAGCCTGCCCAATACGGGGCTTGAACCGCCAGGCCAATGGTGCCTTTTACACGTTTTATCACAAGGGTGCCGTGCTGCTCTACGACCTGCAACAGCGCATTGGCGACAAGGCTTTCTTCGACCTCATGCACCATCTTGCTGTCAAGCGCATAGGCAGCCAGCACGACTTCGAGGCTGAGACAAGCCGACGGCTGAGCCATGACGACTGCCTCTGGATAGAGCGCCGGCTGAACCAGTAGCACCATCCATAGCGCAAGGGCGATGACGCCCGCCAGCATACCGACCCTACAAGACCACGAGAGCAGCCCCCACAGGCTGCTCTCTGTCGTTGGCGGCGCTCTGCCGGGCCCACTGGCTGAGCCACGGAGCCACATTGGCGGCTCGTGTCATACGATACGTGGGTCCGTGACTTATGTTACGAGGACACGTATCGTAAGGCACGTGCGCCCGTAACATAAGATACGAACCGACAGAGGTCAACTGGAGGTCGGCAGACGCCTGCTGTACAACCACTTGAGACGCCCCGACGCCTCGCAAGGGCATGATGGCGATGGCGGGGCGTAACGCGGCGGCTGCAAGGGGGCTATCCTAAAGTTTAGGAGCATAAGTACACGCCATGTCGGATATTTTATATACCTTTGCACCCAATTACAATTATAAGAGTGTTAATAGGATAACCCTTCATCGTGTAAATTATGGTCAGACAATGCTTCATCCTCTTCGGATGTATGGCTGCGGGCGAGCTGATAACGATGCTCACCGGAGTGAAACTGCCTTCAAGCATCATAGGTATGCTGCTGCTCACGCTGCTGCTGAAGGTAAAAGTGATAAAACTGGAATGGGTAAGAGGTCTTACCGACTTCCTGATAGCCAATCTGGGCTTCTTCTTCGTGCCGCCAGGCGTTGCGCTGATGCTGCACTTCGACCTGATTAGGGCAGAGCTCCTGCCCATCGTCGGCGCCACACTGGTAAGCACCGCCCTGGTGCTGCTGGTCACAGGCCACACCCACCAGGTGGTGGCAAAGGGCGAGAAGAAGATTACGAACAAAATCAAGGACAAGATGGAAGAAAGGAGCAAGCATGATTGACCAAATCCTGACCAACGAGTACTTCCTCCTGGCGCTCACCTTCGGCATCTACCAGGGCGTCAAGATGCTGCAACGCCGCACGGGGTCCATCCTGCTCAACCCGATACTGATAGCGATAGGGCTGATGATAGCGTTTCTCACGGCTTGCGACATACCCTACGACACCTACCACAAAAGCGGACAGATGATAGAGTTCTGGCTGAAGCCTGCGGTGGTAGCTCTGGGAGTGCCACTCTATCTGCAGCTGTCGCAGATCAAGAAGCAGATATTGCCGATACTGGCTTCGCAGATGATGGGGTGCATCGTGGGCATCATCAGCGTGGTGGCGACAGCGCGCATGCTCGGTGCCTCGCGCGAGGTGGTGGCGTCGCTCGCCAGCAAGTCGGTGACCACGCCCATAGCGATGGAGGTGACGCAGACGCTGGGCGGCATACCGTCGCTCACGGCAGCCATCGTCGTGATAACCGGACTCATAGGCGGCGTGGTGGGCTTCAAGCTCATGGCGGTGGGCCATATACACAACCCTATGGCCAAGGGCCTGTCGCTCGGAGCGGCATCGCATGCCGTGGGCACATCGGTGGCCGATGGAGCGCGACGAGTTTGTGGGGGCCTACGCCAGCCTCGGACTCACGCTCAACGGCATACTGACCGCGCTGCTTACCCCCTCCGTCGTCGAGCTGATGAGCTGAGAGTGCCCAGCAGCATCCGGTCTATAGGAACCTAACAATAAGAGCAGCCCCGATGGGCTGCTCTTGTCGTTTAGGCCATGACGGCCGATATATCTGTGTAGAGAGAGGGACTCTACTCGTTGAATGTCACGCAGGCGGGCATCTTGGTCAGTGGCTTCTGGGCAAACGGACAGCCAATGAACATCATGTAGACATCGTCGGGTATGTCCTTGTACTGCACGCCGATGGCTGCCTTGCGCAGAGACTTGCAGTTCTTGAACGCCCACATGTCTAACTCCACGCGGCTGGGCAGCGAGACCGAAATGAGTCTGTTGCAGTCCTCAAAAGCACCACTCCGTATCTCCTTGAGGCTCTCGGTCAAGGGCACAGAGGTCATGGCTGTGTTGCAGAATGCGTTTTCCTTGATGACAGCTACCGACTGGGGCAAGTCGACATGGGTAAGCGAGGTGCAGTCTCTAAAGGTAGCTTCCTCCAGCTCGGTGAGGTTTTGGGGCAGGGTCACGCTGGTGAGCGACTTGCAACCCCAGAACACCGTATTCTCCATTGTTTCCACGCGGTTGGGCAATACGGCTTCGGTGAGCCCGGTACAACCCGAGAAGACGCCACGTCCTATGGTCTTCACGCTGTTGGGCAGGACGATGCGCTTGAGTGCGGCATTTGCACCGAAGGCGTGGGAGTCTATCTTGGTCACCGTCGACGGTATAGTGATTTCTGAGATGCTGGTCTCGTAGAACGCGTGGGTACCAATGGACTTCAACCCCGGCGAGAGTGTCACCGACCGCATCTTCATGCCTTGGAAGGCGCTTGCGCCGATTTCCGTCACGCGGAAGACGCAACCTGCATAGCGCACAGTGGAAGGCACGGTATAGTCCTTGCCTACCGACTCGTCATTGTCTAGCCTCTCGAGGGTTGCTGTGCGGTCACCGAAGTGCAGATTGAACCACATCTCGCCGATATGCATCTTGTTATCATACGCCGAGTTGCCCTCATACACACGCACCGTAATCTCCTTGGTCTTGCGGTCTATGCTTTTGAAATACTCTACGGTCTTTTCATTCAGCCCTGGGTACAAGGGCGCCAGGTCTGACTGCATGGCATGCTTGAAGAAATCGTCCTCCAGCGGCTCAGCCGCTTCGTAGTAGCCGTCTTCGTTCTCGTGGTCGCTGAGCAGATATTCGACTGCTTTGTCGAGAGCATGATGACGGGCGGAGATTTCATCGTTAATCTGCTCACGACGCACGAGCACCGGCTCGCACGATGGTTTGCCATCCTGGACCCAATTGTTTATCATCGCACACTCTTCGGCGAGGGTGGCGTTGTCCATTTCATATGGGAAAGGGAGTGAAGTAAACCAGTCGGGCTGCTTGGGACACTGCATAGGTGGCTTGGGGGTATGCTGGGTCTTGCGTCCCTCCCATGTCGATGGTCCCAGACCTCGGTAGAGCTTGATGGTGATTTGCTTTTGAGCAGGTTTTACCTCGCGTCGCTGGCCAGTGGCGGCACGATTGGACGCCTGGGTTCGAGAGCGTCGGCTGTCGCCACGCTGCGAGGCATTGCCGCCGGTCACACGGTTCTTGGCTCTGTTTACTACGCGTTCTGGATTTGAAGCCGCGTCGGTCACGTCTTTCACGGGATTAGGAACGGCATCTTTGATGATTTTCATTCCCTTCTTCTTCAGCTTGTTGAGAAAACCCTGGGCAGGTGCCTCTGTGACTCCGATGGTCAGGCATACAGCCGTCAGGAGTAATAGTCGTTTTGCATTCATATTGCTATTAGGTATAGTTGCGTATAACGGCAAAAGTACTAATTAGCAGAGACACCTGCAAATAAATGTTGACTTTTTTCCCACCTCCGGCGATTTTTTCGATTATCACGCGCCCACTCTGCCAACAAGAAGTGAGTAACATGCGCTTCGATATTCTCTTTATACTCGCATAAGAAGATACAAAAAGTGATTAGCTTATTTCTTGTCGATATATAACACCTCTTCTTCATTGCTCTCTTCGATGAGCCACTACAAGCAGTTGTTTTTTACCGCCAACGGCGGACTTTTTGAACGGCCAACGGCCGCTTTTTTTACCATGCCGGCTGTTGTCGCCATGCGGCGCATGGCGTTGGGGATGGTGGTGATGACAAGG
>OGZU01000144.1_pt1 | contig 22047 bp, 21 predicted proteins | sample 1576871 | NCBI WGS metagenome assembly OGZU01 (sample SAMEA3541580, study PRJEB24748) | human gut metagenome | biome: human gut; feature: human-associated habitat; material: faeces | place: China | collected 2012
CCTGCCGGATGTAGCAATCCGCATGGTATCCGGCATGGGCGGCGGTATCGGCCGCAGCGGCTGCGTGTGCGGTGCGCTGAGCGGCTCCTGCCTGGTTATCAGCTCTAGCGTTGGCAGATTGGATCCGTCCGAAAAGCATCAGACAGAGGTCTATAAATATACACATGAGTTTCATGAGCGCTTTACCAAACATTTCGGTGCTTCTTGCTGCAGAGCACTGAACCGCCTGAGCTTCGGTACGCCGGAATACAGAACTAAATGCATTAAGATTACTGCCGAAGCGGCAGATATGGTATCCGATTATCTGCAGGAAAAGGGCCTGGTGACAGAAGGACTGATGGAGGTCAGGCTGATGGAAAAAACTGAGTTGAAGAACATTGTAATTTTAGCAACCGGCGGCACTATTGCCGGCAAGGCTTCCTCCGGCACCCAGATGACAGGCTATACTGCCGGTGCCTACAGCGTTGCCGATTTGCTGGCAGGTGTGCCTGAACTGGGCGAGCTGGCGCATATCAGCGGCGAGCAGCTGTGCAACATCAGCAGCAGTCTTACCGATGCTTTACTGCTGCGCCTGGCGCAGCGCTGCAATGAGCTGCTGGCGCAGGAGGATGTCGACGGCGTTGTTATTACCCATGGTACCGATACTATGGAGGAAACAGCCTTCTTCCTGAACCTGACGGTGAAGAGCGCTAAGCCGGTGGTTCTCGTAGGCGCAATGCGTCCTGCCACCGCAGTCAGTGCCGACGGACCTTTGAATATCATCAACGCTGTTAAGGTTGCTGTAGACGCTGCAAGCGCCGGGCAGGGCGTGCTGGTGATGATGAACGATGAAATCTACAGTGGTCGTGATGTTACTAAGACCAACACAGCAAATGTGGCGACGTTTAAGGCACTGAACGGCGGTCCCTTAGGTTTCATCGTCGGCGGTGAGGTGCATTACTACTACCGCAGCATGCGTCCGCACACACTGCAGAGCGAGTTTGATGTAACCGGTGTTACTGCTTTGCCGCGCGTGGATATCATCTACACGCATATCGGTGAGGACCGCGTGTTTGTGGATGCGGCACTGGCGGCAGGCGCACGTGGCCTTATTTACGCCGGCAGCGGCATGGGCAGCATTCATGAGGCGGTGGAGGCGGCGCTGGCGGAGGCTGTCAGCCGCGGCGTTGTGGTTGTGCGTTCCAGCCGCACAGGCAGCGGTATTGTTGCCGCAGGTCTGGAGCGTTGGCAGGAGCAGGGCTTCCTGTATGCGGATAACCTTAATCCGCAAAAGGCACGCCTTTTGCTGCAATTAGCACTTTTGCGGACGCAGGAGCGCAGCGAGGTGCAGGGTGTTTTCAGCCGTTATTAAAAGATAAACAGCATGTAAAGCAAAAAAGCTATCAGCAGGCAAAGCCCGGTGATAGCTTTTTTTATGCGCTTTAAAATTTTACCATCTTCTGTAACCGTTATGGTGCTTGGCACGCTCTGCCTGACGGGCAGCGCGCTCTGCTTCGTAAGCCTCGCGGGAAACGAAGAAATCCTCCAGCTTCCAGCCGCGGTTAAACATTTCAATCAGCAGCTTACCGGTGTTGTTGGCATCGTCAAAGGCGGTGTGCCAAAGGCCGGCGGTGTTGACCTCCTGCTCCTCGGTAGCCTTTTTCAGACCGGTGGTGTAGTCATCACCCTTCCAGAGGCGGTAGGCCAGCGCCAGATCAAGATAGTCCTCGTATTTTACGGGGTTTTCGATTTTATGACGCTCGCAGCCTGTCTGCAGTACCTTGTAATCCTCGGTTCCCCAGGCTACAAAGTAGGTTTCGCCGCTTTCATACAGCGCTGCCAGCTCCTGCACCATAGCAGGAAATTCAATGGCCTGCTGCATATCCTTGGCGGTTATCATGCAAAAATCCATAGAATCCTTGGCTTGCTTAGGATAAAAATGCGGTTTGACAAAGCTCTGGATGCGTCCGCAGTCGGTGAGCGGTTCGCCGTCCAGCTTCACTGCGCCGATTTCGATAATCTCGGAAAAGAAGCCGCGCGGACGGCCGACAGGGCGCTCGTAGGTAGTAAATTCAAAATCAACGACTAAAAATTTCTTCATAGCAATCCCTTCTTACGCTAAAGCATAGCCTGCTGCTCAGTGCTTTTTACCGCAGCATTTTTTATACTTCTTGCCGCTGCCGCAGGGACAGGGGTCGTTAGGATAAACCTTTTTCGCTTTGGCACCTACACGGGTATTTTGCTGAGCTGCCTGCTGTGCGTCGCGCAGCAGCTTGATGGTTTCGTTGGGAGTGTGGCCGCCGAGGCAGAACATGCGGGTAGCATTGTTGCGGGCGTTCTGCAGCAGTACGGAAAGTCTGCCGAGGTGACTGTAATTGTTCCAGGCAGGGATGTTAGCCTGCAGCTTCTGAATCAGCTCAGAGGTATTACCGTCGGTGTTGGAGTTTTCGAATTCATAAATGTACTGGCACCAGTAATGTGCATCCAGTGCAGCAACATTCAGCTCCTGAGTAAAGAAGTCATGCAGATCCTGATATGCGGTGGTAGATTGCATATAACCGTAGTGGGAAAGCATGGTGATTTCCTTTACGGTAGGCTTATACAGGCCGAAGGGCTTTCTGCCCTGTTCCAGTCTGGTGTAGAAATCATCGCTGTCATTTTTCTTGAGCAGGATGCGGCCGTCTTTAATTGCGCAGGGGTTAAAGTTGCTAGGAACCTCGGCAAGTAATTGCGGCAGAGTTTCCGGAGTAAGCTCAAAGCCTGCTTTTTGATTATACATTTCGCAGAAAAATTCTACCGGCAGGATCAGGTGCAGGCTGGACATTGCGGTGATGCAGTCCAAAAGCCATGCCAGCTGTTGGCGGTGAGCCTGGAAATCTGCGGTGTTGATTTTTTTGTAGACGGTGCGTGCTTCCTTTACTGCTTCAAAGCAGTCATCTGGATAGGAAACAATGTAGCCCATAGAAATAAAGGGCAGCAGCAGTGCATATTCACTGTAGGTAGGATGGAAGCATTTTTTCTCCAAGGCTGCTTCGAAGGCCTGAATATTTTCGTCCGGCATAATAGCAAAACGTTTTGCTGCAATTTCCGGCTTTTGCATTTCTGTGCAGATTTTTTCTGCCAGCTCGTCCTTTTTGAGCTTGCTGTAGGTGATGCAGAGCTGACGCGCTGCAAAAATTAATTTATCCTTAGTGAAGGCTTTTAAGTAATCCAACAATACAGGTTTACGGGATGGTTGATTCTTGGTTTTGGTTGTACTTGCAGACATATTGATAGAAAATCTCCTTCTTTGTAATCTTACGTATCTCTTAATTATAAATAAAAACAGGAAATATAGCAAGTGAGGAAATTTAATATGCAGTTTATTATACGCTTTTCGGCGGTTAAATTTATTTTTCAGGCTCTGCTTGCTGACGGCGCATAGCAGGAATCAGGAAAAAGGCACAGTAAATAAAGGAAAGCAGCACGATTGCGCCGCCACCGAGACCGATATAAGCGATGGAAGCATGCGTACAGATAAGTCCGCCCAGATAGCTGCCGCTGCCGATACCCAGATTATAAATGCCGGAGTAAATCGACATAGCCACAGCGGAGGTGCTAATGGTAGTTGTGCGCAAAAGCTCTGCCTGGCCTACAACGTTGAAGGCTGTAACGAAAATGCCCCAGACTGCGCAGAGCAGCACCAGAAGATAATGATTGATGCTTACGGGGTAGAGCAGCAGCAAAACAACTGCTACGCCAAGGACGGTGATGCGGAAGAAGTGATAGCGGCATTTATCATACCATTTGGAAAAGGCTGCGCTGCCCAAAAGTCCGGCTGCACCGAAAATAACCAGGGTGATGGTTATCCAGGCTTCATCCATCAGCGCAATCTGCTTCAGATAAGGCTCAATATAGCTGTAGGCGGTGTAATAGCCTGTGGGGAGTAAAAAGGACATCATATAGAGGCCGATGAGCACAGGATTTTTCAGCATTACCGGCAGCTGCGAAAGCGTAAACGGTTCGCTTTTTTCCAGCTTGGGGAAGACGAAGAACATGTAGGCCAATACGATGAAGGCCAAAACGGCAATGCACATAAAGGCCATGCGCCAGCCTACGTAAAGGCCGATGATGCGTCCTAAGGGCAGGCCGACGATGATGGCGATAGCGGTACCGGTTACAATCATACTCACAGCCAGTGCTTTGAAGGGCCCTTTAACCAGACGCACGGCGATAGGTGAGGCGACCGACCAGAAAATGGAGTGGGCGAAGGCTACGCCGATACGCGAAAGCAGCAGCGTCCAAAAGCCGGTGGCAAAGGCAGAGGCTACATGCGATACGGCGAACAGGCTGATAGTGGCCAGCAAAAGCTTGCGCAGCGGATAGCGGGAAGCGGCAATCATCAGCGGCAGGCTCATGAGCATTACGACGTAGGCATAAATGGTAATCAGCATACCGGCCTGCGCTTCCGTCATGCGGAAGTCTGCGGCGATATCGGACAAAAGGCCTATGGGCATAAATTCCGATGTGTTAAAAATAAAGGCGGAAACTGTCATGCCGATTAACGGCAGCCATTCGCGGGTAGTGATTTTGTTTTCCATATATATAAAGCACCTGACTTTCATTCTATAAAATTGCGCTGAATATTATAGCACAGCATATTTGTGTGCTACAAGTAAAAAAATTGTAAATTATTTGTTGCGGGATGGTGCGGAGGTTTTCTTTGAAAAGGGCTGTCGTTAAGGAGCAAAAACAGTAAAGGCGTTCTACTTAAGTACGGTAGAACGCCTTTAATTATAATATTAATTTTAGTTTATAGTTATTGCTCAGCTTGCAACGCTTCAACTTGTTCAAAAGGGAGAGAAGTAGCCTTGGCGATATCCTATACAGAAATGTCCATGCTGAAAAGACGCTTAGCAGCAATGTTGGCATTTGCTTCGCCCTCAGCAATGCCTTCACGCCTTTCATCTAATAAACGTGCTTCCATAAGCATAAATTATCGCCTTACTTTTGTATCTAATTTGAGATAGCTGATTTAATCGTCAATTTGCTTGGTGAAATCAGTATTAGAGTGCTTAAGCTTCTTCCTTCAGCTTCTCCAGCTTTGTCGGAATTCCAACATCGATAGACAACTGCTGAACCGCATCGATTGCAGCCTGTCTGTAAGTTGCCTGATCCATGCCTGTCGTATCAATTCCAAATGCTTCTGCTATGGATTTGTACTTTTCTCCTGTATATTCTTTGTTGAACTCCATGACGATTGGAAGCATCATCGCACAAGCGACACCATGTGGTGTATCATATACCGCACCAAGTGTATGTGCCATGGAATGTGCGATTCCAAGTCCGACATTGGAAAATCCCATACCCGCGATATACTCGCCGAGTGCCATGCCTTCGCGTCCCTCTTTTTCGTTTGCAACGGCACTGCGCAGGGATTTGGAGATCAGCTCAATGGCTTTGAGGTGGAACATATCTGTCATTTCCCAGGCTGCTTTTGTAGTGTATCCTTCGATGGCGTGTGTCAGGGCATCCATACCGGTAGAAGCAGTAAGTCCCTTTGGCATGGAAGACATCATCTCAGGATCTACGATTGCGATAATTGGCATATCGTGTGGGTCAACACATACAAATTTACGCTTCTTTTCCACATCGGTAATGACGTAGTTGATGGTAACTTCTGCCGCAGTACCAGCGGTGGTCGGAACAGCGATGATCGGTACACATGGTTTTTTAGTCGGAGCTACGCCCTCAAGGCTGCGCACATCTTCAAATTCCGGATTGGCAATGATGATACCGATGGCTTTGGAAGTATCCATGGAAGAGCCACCGCCGATTGCAATGAGGTAGTCGGCACCGGAATCCTTGAATGCCTGTACACCGTGCTGGACATTCTGGATGGTTGGATTTGGTTTGATATCGGAATAAATCTCATACACAAGACCATTCTTGTCCAGTACATCTGTTACCTTTTTTGTTACACCAAACTTGATCAGGTCAGGATCAGAGCAGACAAAAGCTTTCTGGAATCCGTGTGCTTTTGCCTCGGTTGCAATCTCCTGAATTGCACCTGCACCGTGATAAGATGTTTCATTTAACATAATTCTGTTTGCCATAGTTGTAATCGTCTCCTTTGCATACATTCATGATACCCTTATTGTAGCAATGAAAAATCCGGGATGTAAGTTACAAAAGCAGCAGATTGTAACATGTGGTTCAAAATTTTTTTCCTTGATTTTTTATGGGAAAAGGAGTAATCTGTCAATGGGAATGAAGTTCTCCCAAGGGAATTTTCCTGAACTGCTGAACGATAAGCTGATGACTTCTACGATTGTTTGATCGCAGAGACCATCGGCTTTTTTATTTGCTGTAAGATTTTGAGGATGTGCAGGGGAAGGATTGATGCAGGATGGATGTAGCAGTAAATCAATTGTTCATATGTCGCATGTAAGAGACGAAAAAGGGATTATGAAAGAAGAGGAAAACCATGAATCCGTCACATGATTTACAGGGATTAAAGAAAAAAGCAAAAGAAACATTTTTGTATGCGCTATCTGCGCTGCTCCTTGGCATTGCAATTGGTGCCATTGACGCGGTATTTGGTCGTGTTTTACTTTTTATTACAGATTTTCGTTCGGCGCATGTAGTTGTATTGCTGCCGTTTCTGCCGCTGGCAGGGCTTGGGATCGTCTGGTTATACCGGCATTTCAATGAGACGGCGTCAAAAGGAATGACGCTTGTCATGGAAGCCGGGCAGGGAAAGCGGGAGTCGATTCCACTGGCACTCATCCCACTTGTCATGGCCGGTACATGGATCACACATCTGTTTGGCGGAAGTGCGGGGCGCGAGGGCGTTGCCGTGCAGATCGGTGCCACACTTTCCCATGCGTTTGCCCGCAGATTCCACTTCCCGGACAACGGACGGATATTGCTGATTGCGGGAATGGCAGCCGGATTTGGAGGCCTCTTTCAGACTCCGTTTGCAGCAGTCTTTTTTGCGATGGAAGTAGTGGTGAGTGGAAGTATGGCATATTCCGCATTGCTTCCTGCAGCAATTGCGTCTTTTGCGGCATCTGCAATTTCGCATGCGCTGGGGCTGGAAAAATTTTCGGTTCTTCTTTCGCAGACCCTGTCATTGACGGACACAAAGACGGTGACGTATCTGATTCTTTTTGGAATCTTGTTCGGTCTGACGGGACGGCTGTTTGCGGTGCTTTTGCAAAAAGTAAAACAGTTTATGGGAAACGTACTGGAAAATCCATACAAGAGAATCGGCTTTGTGTCGATCCCACTGGCGGTGTTTCTTTTTCTGGCGTGGAACGGACGGTACTGCGGACTTGGAACCAATCTGATTGCGCAGGCATTTTCGGGGGGAGAACTGTATATGTTTGACTGGATTTTGAAGCTGCTCTTTACGGTACTGACTTTGTCGATCGGGTTTCAGGGCGGAGAGGTGACACCGCTTTTTTCCATCGGTGCATCGCTTGGTTTTGTGCTGGGAAGCCTGGCAGGACTGCCACCGATGGTCTGCGCGGCACTTGGATACGCGGCGGTGTTTGGAAGTGCAACCAATACTTTGCTGGCTCCGGTTCTGATCGGAATGGAAGTATTTGGTGTGGAAAATGGGCTTGCATTTTTTGCGGTCTGCCTGGTGGCATTTCTGGTCAATGGCAACCGCTGCATTTATACCGCACAGAAACGGTCTTTTTGGTAAAAATCCCTTGACTCTCACCCTGGTTCATGGTTTATAGTTCTGCCAGAATTTAAAAAAAGAGACGATGCAACTGTATACATTTGCAGGAGAAATCGATATGGAGATTGCGATCGCATCCTTTCGGAAAAGCCTGCCGCAATGGTGTTGTCCGTCATTGCAGAGTGATGGCGCAATCAGTGTGGAGGAAATCCGTCATCCTCTTATGGCAGATGCAATCCCGAATGATTTTGTCCTGAAAAAAGGTGTGGTACTGACCGGGGCAAATGCATCTGGTAAATCGACATTTATGAAAGCGGTTGCCATCAATGTGATTCTGGCACAGACGATCAATACCTGTGTTGCAAAAAATATGAAAATGCCTGCAATACAGGTGATGACCTCGATGGCACTTCGGGATGATGTGCTGCAGGGAGAGAGTTATTACATGCGTGAAATTAAATATTTAAAGCGCATGCTCGATGAATTGGAAACGGGTGAGCCCATGTTGTTTGTGATTGACGAGATTTTAAAAGGGACGAACACGCGTGAGCGTCTGGCGGCATCCAATGCCATTTTATCCTACATGGTGCAGAAACAGGGCTTTCTCCTGATTGCTACACATGATCTGGAGCTGGTGTATGCCTTAAAAAACCGATACGACACATATTATTTTGACAGTCAGGTTCGTGAAAAAGATATCGTTTTTCCATACAAAATCAGACGTGGGATCGTCGGGAAAACAAATGCCATAGATTTGATGGAACTGCTGGATTTTCCAGAAGAAATTACAGACCAGGCACGGCGTGAGGTGGGAAAGAGATAATTGTATTTTCAAATATATAGTAGAAGGAAGGAACGGGACAGATGAAAATAGGACAGGCAGCACAACTGACCGGATTAACCATCAGCAATATCCGCTTTTATGAAAGAAAGGGGCTGCTCGAACCGGAGCGGAATGACCAAAGCAAATACCGCAATTACAGTGAACAGGATATCCGGCGGTTAAAACAGATCATTTTATATCGGAAAATGAATATGCCCATCGAAAAAATTGCCTTGATGCTGGATGATCCGGCAGTTTCTGAGGAACTGGTCCGGCAGCAGTTGCAGGAGTTGTTAAATAAGCAGCAGGAAATACAGGGTTCCATCGACCTGTGCCGGAAACTTGCAGCAGATCATGCCTACGATGGCGAAAATATTGATTTTTACCTCAACTATGTAAAAGAAGAAGAGAAAAAGGGACATAGCTTTGCGCAATTGGAGGAACTTGTCGGTGATTTTTCGGAGTACAGCGAGTTTTATAAAGTGAGTGGCGATCCGGTTTTCCAGTTTCTGTTTTGTAAGGTCAAAAATCAGAAGCTGTTTGGATGGGTATGGTTTGCACTGTGGATCGCACTGAGTGTTTTTTTTATTGTGGAGTTTGGATTCGGTGACGGGCATATGCCGCTTGTGGTAAAAGCGATCGTTATCGGGGCTGTGCTTGTCTTTTTATGGTATGATTTTATCCGGTATTGCAGAAAAAAGCGAAAATATACCGTTAAATACAGGAAAACAACAGCACCATAAAAGGCATGGTCACAATGGCACACAGCGTGGTCACTACGTTAATCGCGCTGGCATAGTGTGCATCGTTTCCGTACACCTGGCACATCTGTGTAACGGTAGATGCAGATGGGGTGATTACTGCGAGAAATACAATGAGCATGATCTTTTGAGCATCTGCAGACAGTGTGGCAAGATGGCTGATTTTTATGAGAAACAGTGCAATCAAAGGAACGACAATCATTCTGAGAGCCGATATGAAATACACGCGTTTATTTGCAAAAATCGCTTTTAAATCCATTCCGGCAAAAAGCATTCCGGTTACAATCATGCTGGCCGGTCCGATCATATTTCCAACACTGGAGATGGTATTTGTAATGAGTTCCGGCAGCCGGATTCTGGTGAAAAATAAAATGGCACCAATGGCAATGGAAATCATATTGATGTTAAGGATGATTTTTTTCCAGTCATAGGAAGATTCACGGCTTATGATTTTCTTGCAGTGTGTCCAGAGAAAAATAAGCTGCACGCTCATGAAGACACATCCGTAAAGCACCCATTTCTGTCCCAGAACGAATGTCACGATAGGAACAATCAGATTGCCGGAGTTGGAGTAATAGATAGAAGCTGTTTCCACTTCATTTAAGGAAAACAGTTTTCCCATCACGAAAACGACAAGCAGGAGAACCACCTGAAGCAATACGGATGCAGCAAGCGCGATCAGAAGACCATTTACGGTTTTTTTAGTATAGTCCACCTGAAAAGCGTTTATAATCACGCATGGAATGATCAGGTACAGTACGATTTTGGATAAAACCTTACTGTCTTCTTCCTTGACAATTCCTGCCTTTACAATAATAAATCCCATCAGAATCATGAGAAAAAGCTCAAAAATCTGTTCCATTAAAAGAATACTGATCTGCATAAAATCACCCTGTCTTTCTAACTGCCTATCATAGAACTTGTAAAATAAAATTGCAAGAGTATACCGGTTATTTGCAAAAGCAGAAACTGTGTAAGTTTATAGTTCCTACTTTCATGATAGAATCATATCCTGAAACGTGTGATATGACAACACAAATACGTCCTGAAACGTGTAACATCATAACACAAATACGCCTTGAAAATGTTGACGGCTCTGCCATAAAGGAATATTATATAAAGCAATAAGAAATGCTGCATATAAATTCCACTGACAGGGAGGACGCACGATGAAACGTTTTACATTGGAACAATTGGTGCCTGACACAATAAACTTGTTGATACCGGAACAAGATGGCGTATGTTTTGAAGAATTTTTATATCAGCTTCGACCAAACGAACGAAAGGGGAATTCGTGATGAAAGGAATGATGAAAGTCAAACTGGTGATTGCTTTGTTGGTGGTAATCGCTGTTGCAATTTTTTATTATGTTTCACTTCCGGCAATTAACATTCATGCAACAGAAACCTGGAAATTTATTTTTCTGATTTTGGCGGTGCTTTTCGTGCTTTATATTGTAAGAAAGGCAAAGATAGCAGGACAAAGCAAGATTGAACTGTCCTTTATTAAGGAATATACAGGTTTAAAGATTGGAGTGATTGTCTTTTTACTGTTTTTGGCGGTTTATGTGGCAGGCTCCATTTTGTCCTCACCGATTGTCAATGCAGCAAAATATCAGAAACTTTTAAAAGTGGAAGAGGGGGAATTTACCGAGGATATCAAACAGATTTCTTATGACCAGATTCCACTGTTAGATCGTGACTCCGCATCCATTCTGGGAAATCGTAAGATGGGTAGTCTTGTTGATATGGCGTCGCAGTTTGAAGTCAGTGAACTTTATTCCCAGATTAACTACAAAGGGGAACCGGTCCGTGTGACACCGCTCCGTTATGCGGATACCATCAAGTGGCTGACGAACCAGAAGGAAGGAGTTCCAGCCTATATTAAGATTGATATGGCAACGCAGGATACGGAGCTGGTTCGTTTGTCAGAAGGCATGAAATATACGCCATATGACCATTTTCATAGAAACTTAAAGCGTCATTTAAGATTTCGTTATCCGACCTATATTTTCGATGATATCAGTTTTGAGATTGACGAGGAGGGTACGCCTTACTGGATTTGCAGTGTTGCAGATTATAAGATTGGTCTGTTTGGAGGTAAGACTATCGGCAGAGTTGTGCTTTGTAATGCTGTGACAGGTGAGTGCACTGATTATGCGGTAAAAGATGTGCCAAGCTGGGTAGACCGTGTTTATTCTGCCGATTTATTGGTACAGCTTTATGATTATTATGGATCTTTAAAACATGGATTTATCAACAGTGTGTTAGGACAGAAGGATTGTCTGACCACCACGAACGGTTATAATTACCTTGCAATGAATGATGATGTCTGGGTTTATACCGGAGTAACCTCCATCACAAGTGATCAGTCCAACGTTGGATTCGTCCTGATGAATGAGAGAACGATGGAGACAAAATATTATCAGGTAGAAGGCGCAATTGAAGATTCTGCGATGTCCTCTGCGGAAGGTAAGGTGCAAAACCTTGGCTATACAGCAACCTTCCCACTGTTATTAAACATTACAAATGAGCCGACCTATTTCATTGCATTAAAGGATGATTCTGGTCTGGTAAAAATGTATGCGATGGTAAATGTGCAGAAATATCAGATTGTAGCGATCGGGGATACAGTCAGCGAGTGTGAAGAATCCTATACCAATCTGATGTATAAAAATGGTGTCAATGCGGAAACAAAAGAGAGCGACAGTGTCAAGAAAGCAACCGGTACGATTGCAAAAATCACCGATGCAGTGGTAGAAGGAAATACGCACCAATATATTTTGCTCGAAAATGATTCCGATATTTACGATGTATCGGTAGTAGATTACCTTGATATCGTGCGTTATGGTGTAGGAGATACCATCACATTTGAATATATGGAGGGTGAGCAGGCCAATACCGTGCTTGGGATTGAAAAATAGAACTATGATTGTAGTTACAGAATAAGGATAGAGGGGCAAGGTAAGCCCCTCATATTAAGAATTACTTAACTCTATCGTCATACCAAAGCAGATATTTTGTGAGTAGTATACCTGTGACAAATCCGACCATCGCATAAGTGGCTGCATCAATAGAAATAGAGAACAATTGGACAATTGGTGCCTGACACAATAAACTTGAAGGTAAGCAATATTCAATTTTGTAAATAAGCATATCATTCAGCTAACGAACGATAAAAACTCATTTCCTCCTCGGAAACTGCCTTATTTTATTGCAGCATTTCCTGCTTAATTTTTTCGTATAAAGGACGAATGGTTTCCGGCACTTCCTCCAATTCGTCCGCAATCTGATCCAGAGGTTTGCCTTTTTGAATTTTTTTACGAATCTGCTCTGACAATTTTTCTTCTTTCCCGATCTCTTTCCCGATCCTTTCGCCATCCTCAATTGCTTCGGCGCGCTGCATTTCCAGCCGTCGTTCAAATGTATAGTCTAATGTCATCACGTGCATTACCTCCTCCCTGTGTTGAGCCAGAAAATCCCTAAGCACATTTTCTTCCATACACTGGTTGATAGCTTTCTCAATGGCATCTTCCAGATTTCCACTGATTTCATTATTTTTCCGCACCATATCCACAAAATACATATATTCACGCAATGTCTGGCATTTTGACAGCAGTGGGGTATTTTTTCCACTGTTGATATTGTAAACATGGCAGACCAATTCTATCTCAGGATCCTCAGTTTCTTTTTCAAATGCATCAGAAAGACGAAGATCATACTGATCCGGCGCATCTTCTTTTCCATTATAGAACACGACAAAATGGGGCACTGGAATCTTTAAGATTCTTCCACCATAAATATCACGCTTCTGAGCCTTGATTCTTTTTTGTATAATGCTTGCAAAATAAAGCAGATCCCTCAGTGGCATATTCGGGCAATAGGTCGACTGATGCTCATACAGGCTCAGATTCGCATCAAGAATGAATGATGCATCATTCCGTACGGTAAGCGAAAAGCTTTTGTCATCCAAAGTTGTCATTTCAACCAGTTCTGGATCGTCATAGTCCGTTCCATTAATCGCGTTATAAATTTCCATTGCACGTTTCTTGTCCTGAAGAAGCATGCTGAACACATCACTTTTGTATTCTTTGTTTGCCATACAGTTTCCTCCTTGTGTAAGCCACAGAATCTGTATGACAACACATCCCATATCAATACAAATCCTGCTTATAACAAAATTAAGTTAAAATAAAGTTGAATTTTAAAAGCAAGACTTTCCGGGATAATTTGAAATGAAAAAATAAAATATATGATATAGACGGCTCGCCAGGTACTGTCCGCCCAAGCTATGGAAAAATATGTATTTGCTTTGTGACAAGTATAGCATTTAAATGCCTGAGATGCAACAAAAACCTTCCACATTTATGCAAACAGTAACGTCCAGAAAAGTGTAGCACTATCACATAAATACGTCCAGAAAAGTGTAGAACCATAACACAAATACGTCCTTAAAAATGTTGACGGCTCTGCCATAAAGGAATATCATATAAAGCCATAAGGAATGCTACATATAAATTCTACTGACAGGGAGGACGCACAATGAAACGTTTTATAAGGGAACTTCTTTTCCGGTAGGGAAAGTTGATTTCATGGATCTGTATGCGTTCAAAATTTATATGCTTGATGTCGGGCTTCTGCTTGCCATGGCAGATCCGGATGCAAGCGTTATCATTGATGGAAACCGGATTTTTGCAGAGTTTAAAGGGGCGTTGACGGAGCAGTATGTGCTGCAGCAGATGATAGCGGAACTGGGTGTGGAACCATATTATTACACAACGGCAAATTCTACGGGCGAAATTGATTTCATGCTGCAGGCACCCGGATCGGTCATTCCGGTAGAGGTGAAAGCAGAGGAAAATCTGCGGGCAAAAATTCTGCGGGCTTTTTGTGAGAAGTATCATCCCAAGCATGCGGTGCGGACTTCCATGTCGGATTTCCGTGAGCAGGACTGGATGACAAACATTCCGCTTTATAATATTGACCGGATTGGAGAATACCTCAAATGAGCACCATAACTCGGCTGGAATTTAAAAACGGGGGCAAAAAAAGAAAATAAATATATCAAAAACGGGGCAAAATATGAAATGTTCGATTGAAAAAACGGGGCAAATTTTGTTATTATGGAGCATATGGAACAAATATCAGAAATAACGAGGAAAATCCCATGAAAATGACAACCCTGTGTTACATAGAAAAAGACGGAAAATACCTGATGCTCCACCGCACCAAAAAGCAGCACGACATCAACAAAGACAAGTGGATTGGTGTAGGCGGACATGCAGAAGGCACAGAAGGACCGGAGGACTGCCTGTTACGTGAAGTAAAAGAAGAAACCGGCCTGACACTGACTTCCTACCAGCTCCGTGGGCTGATCACATTCATCAGTGATGAAGCGCCGGAGCCGGAAGAAATGTGCCTGTTTACAGCGGATGGTTTTACCGGGGAACTGATTGAGTGCAATGAAGGCGATCTGCAGTGGATGGACAAAAAAGAAGTGCTCGCGCTTCCGACCTGGGAGGGAGATGCGATTTTTCTGAAACTGCTGATCGAGGAAGACGAGCGCCGCTTTTTTACACTTCGGCTTGTTTATGAAGGAAATAAACTGGTAGAAAAACAATTGTACCGGTATTCATAGAAAACAGATTAAATTTGAAATCATTATTGCTCAAAGATTACTCTGTAAACAATACCTTCGCAACCTCATATAAAGTTTTGCTTTGTAAATGGTAAGAGGAGCTGTACCTGGACAGGAGAGGAAAGGAATAAAAAATGGAAAACGAAAACCAGACCCCGCACAAGCGCCGTGTGCATTATAAAGGAAAATACCCGAAGAAATTTGAAGAAAAATATAAAGAACTACAGCCGGAAAAATACAAAGACACCATCGCGCATGTCATCCAGAAAGGCAACACCCCGGCAGGCATGCATATCTCCATTATGGTAAAAGAAATTCTTGATTTCCTGCAGATCAAACCGGGACAGACCGGTTTTGATGCCACACTCGGCTACGGCGGTCACACGAAAGCCATGCTCGAGCAGCTGCAGGGGCAGGGACACATCCACGCGACCGATGTGGATCCGGCAGAGTCGGCAAAGACAAAAAAACGTCTGGCAGACCAGGGATTCGGAGAGGACATGCTGACCATCCATCTGCAGAATTTCTGCACGATCGATGAGATTGCAAAAGAAGTGGGTGGATTTGATTTTATTCTGGCAGATCTTGGCGTTTCGTCCATGCAGATCGACAATCCGGAGCGCGGATTTTCCTTTAAAGTGGACGGACCGCTTGATCTGCGGCTGAATCAGGAAGCAGGAATCAGTGCGGCGGAGCGTCTGGATACGATCAGCCGGGACGAGCTTGCGGGAATGCTCTATGAAAATTCGGATGAGCCGTACTGTGAGGAACTTGCAAAAGCGATCACCGATGAGATCCGCAAAGGACACCGCGTGGATACCACCACAAAACTGCGCAGGATTATTGAAGACACTCTCGATTTTCTGCCGGAAAAGGAGAAAAAAGAAACCATCAAAAAGACCTGTCAGCGGACGTTTCAGGCACTTCGCATTGATGTCAACCGCGAGTTTGAGGTGCTTTATGAATTTATGGAAAAGCTGCCGGGTGCTTTAAAACCGGGCGGCCGCGTGGCGATTCTGACATTCCATTCCGGGGAGGACAAGCTGGTAAAGCGTGCTTTAAAAGAAGGCTACCGCGCAGGTATTTATTCGGAGTATGCAAAGGATGTGGTGCGTCCGTCCGCGCAGGAGTGTGCGCAGAATGGACGGGCACGATCCACGAAGATGCGCTGGGCGGTACGCAGCCTGTGATCCTGATACACAATCATAATGCCATTATTTGAGCCTTTGATAGGTGATGGGAATTTCTTTTGCTCCTTTACGGTAGGAATCCACCCACTTTTTCAGGTCAGCAGCATCTATGGCGGTTTCTTTCCCTTTGGCATTTGTCAGGAGATATACGATACCGTCGTGATCTTTATCAGCGGAATCCGGAAATGAGGAAAATCCGTCAATGCTGTCTGCCCATTCTTTTTTATTCCAGTCGGTCACAGAACCTATTTTTGTGTAGGAGGCATCATCGGCCTGATAGGACCATACCTGATAAGGCCAGAAAGTGGTGGGGTCGGCTGCACCAGCAGTGGAATAAGGGCCACCGTAAGGACTTCCGTGGAAAATATCCTCTTCCACAATTCCATTGTAGAGAAAATGCAAAAATTGTGCTATAATGCAAGCGCGTGTTTTACAAAAAACACGCGCTTATTCACGTAGGAAGGAAAAGAAAAGTATGTTATCCACAATTGAAGCAATCAACAGTGCGGTCAACAATTTCATCTGGGGTGTCCCAGCCATGATCTGTATCATCGGTGTTGGTCTGGTATTAAGCTTCCGGACCCGGTTCTTACAGATCCGCAAGTTCCCATACGCGATGAAAGTGACATTTGGCCGTATGTTTAAGAAGCGTGAAGCATCGGACGGAGCCATGACACCGTTTCAGGCGGTGTGTACGGCACTGGCGGCAACGGTCGGCACGGGAAATATTGCCGGAGTGGCAGGAGCCATTGCCATCGGCGGTCCGGGAGCAGTGTTCTGGATGTGGATTTCCGCAATTCTCGGTATGTGTACCAAGTTTTCAGAAGTGACGCTTGCGGTGCATTTCCGCGAAAAAAATGTGCATGGGGATCTGGTCGGAGGCCCAATGTATTATATTAAGAACGGACTGAAAAAGCACTGGCACTGGCTGGCGTATCTGTTTTCCGCGTTTGGCGTACTGACCGTATTCGGAACAGGGAATGCCACACAGGTAAATACGATTACCACAGCCATCAATACGGCATTGACGAATTACCATGTTATTTCAAAAGATGCGGTACCGACCGTTAACCTTGTGGTTGGGATCATTCTGGCGATTCTGATTGCACTCATTCTGCTTGGAGGTATCAGGCGGATTGGACGGGTGACAGAAAAGCTGGTACCGTTTATGGCATTGATCTATATTGTTCTGGCAGTGGGAGTGATTATTCTTAATATCGGACATGTCCCGGCTGTCTTTGCTTCGATTGTGGAAGGGGCATTTCATCCGGCCGCAGTGACCGGCGGCGCGGTCGGCAGCTTTTTCATGAGTATGAAAAAGGGCGTATCCCGTGGAATTTTTTCCAACGAGGCAGGACTTGGTACGGGATCTATCGCCCATGCCTGTGCAGACACGAGAAAACCAGTCAAGCAGGGATTTTTTGGAATTTTCGAGGTGTTTGTAGATACGATTGTGATCTGTACGCTTACCGCGCTGGTTATTTTGTGCAGCCAGGTTCCGGTCAGTTACGGTCAGGCGGCAGGTGCAGAGCTTACAATCAGTGGATTTACCGCAACATACGGGAACTGGGTATCTGTTTTTACTGCGGTTGCCATGTGCTGTTTTGCATTTTCCACCATTATCGGATGGGGATTATACGGGACGCGCTGCATCGAGTTTTTGTTCGGCTCCCGTGTCAATAAGCCGTTCATGCTGGTGTATGCACTGGTTGCCATTGTGGGTGCGACCATGGATCTGGGCCTGATGTGGAGTATTGCGGAAACGTTTAACGGACTCATGGCAATTCCGAACCTGACCGCAGTATTTTTGCTTTCCGGTGTCGTTGTTAAACTGGTGAAGGAATACTTTGTCGGAGAAGGTGCAAAAAGTTAGGGGAAGCTGGAAAGAAAAAGGGCGAAAAACTTGACATTTGTGCGTTTATCATAAATAATAAGGTACTGAAAAAACAAAGGAGGAACTTGTTATGAAAAAATTTGGAATCAAAGAAGTTGTAGCAACCGGTATCGGAACCGCATTGTTCATTGTTTTGACAGAAGTGCAGATTCCGCTGGGAATTATCCCGAATACATCCATGCAGCCACGTGCAGCAGTGCTGGCATTTCTTGCAGCAGTGTTTGGACCGGTTGTCGGAGGAATCATTGGTCTGCTGGGACATGCACTCGGAGATGCACTGTTTTACGGTGGTGTATGGTGGAGCTGGGTATTCCCAGATGCGATCTTTGGAATTTTAGTTGGTTTATTCGCAAAGAGCTTTGAGATTAAGGCCGGTGGATTTAATAAGAAGAAAGTAGTTCTTTTTAATGTCGTTCAGGTGGTTGCAAATGCAATTGCATGGATCGTTGTTGCACCGGTGCTTGATATTCTCATTTATGCAGAGCCTGCAAAGAAAGTATTCTCACAGGGCGTATTTGCGTTTGTAGCCAATATCATCATTGTGGGTGTACTTGGTTCATTACTCGGACTGGGATATACAAAGATTGGAGCAAAATCATCAAGTCTTACAAAGGAAGACTAAAAACGTATGGAACCGATTATTGAATTTGAAAATTTTACATTTAAATATCGGTCACAGATGGAGCCGACACTCCGGGATATCAATTTGAAAATTTATCCCGGAGAGAAGGTGCTCATCATTGGACCATCGGGATCAGGGAAGTCGACATTATCAAATTGTATCAACGGACTGATCCCTTTTTCGTATGAAGGAGACAGTACCGGAACTTTAAAAATCGAGGGAAAAGATCCGAAAAAACTTGGAATTTTCGGGCTTTCCAAGATGGTCGGAACCGTGTTGCAGGATACGGACGGACAGTTTATCGGTCTGACGGTTGCGGAAGATATTGCTTTCGTGCTGGAAAATGACTGCATGGCACAGGAAGAAATGTTTCGCAAAGTGGACGGTGTGGCAGAGACGGTAGAAGTAAAAGAGTTGCTTTCCCATGCACCATCGGAGATGTCCGGTGGACAGAAACAGAGAGTTTCCATGGCGGGCGTTATGATTGATGATGTGGATATTCTTTTGTTTGACGAGCCACTCGCCAATCTTGACCCGGCGACCGGAAAGAAAGCGATCGCGTTAATTGACAGAATCCAAAAGGAACAGAAAAAAACGATCGTAATCATTGAGCATCGTCTGGAGGATGTGCTGTACAAAGATGTAGACCGTATTGTTGTGGTCGGAGACGGAACCATTGTTGCGGACATGAAACCGGATGATCTGCTGGTTGGAAATATCTTAGAGGAACAGGGAATCCGGGAACCGCTCTATGTCACGGCACTCAAACATGCCGGATGTACCATCACGGCACAGGATCATCCGCAGCATGTGGAAACCATGAATTTTGAACCATACAAAACACAGGTGCGGGAATGGTTTGAGACTACGCAGATTCCGCAGAAACAGGAAACACAGGAGAAGGTACTTAAAGTAGACCATCTGCATTTTTCTTATCAGCCGGAAAAAGCAATTCTTTCGGATATCAGTTTTGATGTAAAGAAAGGCGAAATGATCAGTATTGTCGGGAAAAATGGTGCCGGAAAGACGACACTGTCCAATCTGATCTGTGGATTTTTAGAACCGAGCAAAGGAAAAATTGAGCTGAACGGAAACGATATCTCACCACTTTCGGTCAAAGAGCGTGGGGAGCATATTGGAATTGTCATGCAGAATCCGAATCAAATGATTTCTAAGCCTATGATTTATGAGGAAGTGGCACTTGGGCTTACTGTGCGCGGAGTTCCAGAGGAAGAAATCCGTGAGCGTGTGCATGAGACACTGAAAATCTGTGGATTGTACCAGTTCCGGAACTGGCCGGTTTCTGCATTGAGTTTCGGTCAGAAGAAGCGTGTGACGATTGCATCCATTCTTGTTATGAAGCCGGAGATCCTGATTTTAGATGAGCCAACTGCTGGTCAGGATTATCGTCATTATACGGAAATTATGGAGTTTTTAAAGGAAATCAACGAGACACAGGGAACGACCATTATCATGATTACGCATGATATGCATCTGATGCTGGAATATACCAACCGCGCCATTGTTGTGGCGGATGGACAGCTGCTGACGATTGATACGCCGGCGAAAGTGCTGACGGATGAAACCATCACGGCTCCGGCATATCTCAAGCAGACATCACTCTATGAGATGGCGGTCAAATGTGGGATTGAAGATCCTTCCCAGTTCGTACAGCGGTTTATCAATTACGAAAGGGTGGTGCGGTAATGGCAAAGTTATTGACCTATGAGCAAAAAGATACCTGGATGGACCGGCTGTGCGGTGTCACAAAGCTGATCTATTTTCTGGCATGGTCCATCACAAGCATGCTTACTTATGATACCCGTGTACTCGCCGTGATGCTGGTTCTCAGTCTGATCCTGTTTAAGATTTCAAAAACAGAGTGGAAGCAGGTCGGTTCTATTTTTAAGTTCATTATGTTCTTTCTGGTCATCAATGTGCTTGCCATTTTTATTTTTGCACCGGATCAGGGAACAAAAATTTATGGTACAAAGCATGTACTCTGGCAGCTTTCGGCGCATTATCCGATTACCGCTGAGCAGTTGTTTTATGAGCTGAACATTATTTTGAAATATTTTACAATTATCCCGGCGGTATTTATTTTTGTCGTGACCACCAATCCGTCGGAGTTTGCAGCATCGTTAAATCGTATTGGAATCAGTTACAACATCGGATATGCGGTGGCAATTGCACTGCGTTATATTCCGGATGTGCAGGATGATTTCCACAAAATTAAAAATGCGCAGGAGGCTCGTGGAATAGAAATGTCCGGGAAGGCAAAACTGATGAGCCGTATAAAGAGTACGGCATCTATCATCTTTCCGCTCATTTTTACAAGTATCGGCCGTATTGACACGATCAGTAACGCAATGGAGCTGCGTGGATATGGGAAACACAGAAAGCGTACCTGGTATATGGGAAGAAAGTTACAGCGCAATGATTATCTGTGTATTGCACTGGTGCTTGGATTTGCCGTGGTTGCACTTGTGATTACCTATCATGATGGCAGCCGGTTTTATAACCCGTTTATATAAACAGTAGAGATTGCGCAACTCGTTTTAATAAAATTAGAAAAGGAGCTATCGCACCAGCGAATATCAGCGGCACGACAGCTCCTTTTGTTTTCCATGTCTGTTTTTAAGCTTCGGTTGAAGTATCAGATGCAGGTGCTTCGGTCTGGGTTTCGGAAGCATTTTCCGACACGGTCTCAGAAGCTGGTTCCTCAGACGGCTGTTCCGGAGGAATCACCTCGACATCCTCTTCCTTAACCGGTTCCGGCTTTGGCTTTTCCGGCATTTTCTGTCCACAGGCACTGCAGAATGCAGCATCGGCATCCACGCTTGCACCGCAGGATGGGCAGATCGCTACACCTTTCATCTGGTGAATGCTTTCACGGCATTTCTTAATTCTGGCTTCGGAAGCGGCAATCGCATCCAGCCAGGTTTTTGCACCTTCTTCGGCATCTTCGCGATGTTTTTCCACATACCATTTTCCAATCTGTTCGTATGCAGTATCAATCTTGTGTTCTTCCTCGGAGATATTTAAGTTTAATTTTGCAGTATCTGCCAGATCTTTTGTTTTTTTTATGGTAGTCTGGCTCACATCACTGATCTTTTGTCCTAAGTTGTTTAAAAAAGACATATATTTCACTCCTTTCCTATATCAAAAACCTTATGTTATGAATTATCATAACATGCTGTCTGAAAAACACAAGGAAGTTTACAGATTATTTATGTCTTTTTCTGTTTTTCTTCCGGGACATGCGTGGTGCTTTAACGGATGGTTTTGCAGCCGGAGTATTTTCGCCAGCTGGAGTTTCCACAGTAGCAGATTCTTCCGGTGCCGGAGCTTCCACAGGAGCAGATTCCGCTGATGCCGAAGTTTCCACAGGAGCAGATTCCGCTGGTGACGGAGCTTCGGATGAACCGGTGACAATTTCATTTAACAGCAATGCTTTTGCAAGATTTCC
>OGZU01000156.1_pt1 | contig 21044 bp, 16 predicted proteins | sample 1576871 | NCBI WGS metagenome assembly OGZU01 (sample SAMEA3541580, study PRJEB24748) | human gut metagenome | biome: human gut; feature: human-associated habitat; material: faeces | place: China | collected 2012
ATCCTATGGATGACACACCCGCTGCCTCTATGTAGACTCTCTTATTACGGTTTCGCCTCTCAGAGCAATCTCCTCTATCGGCTTGTCTGCATCGGCAAGATGCTCCAACAGCAGTCGGCACCCCTCCTGCGCCATCTTGGCGATAGGCTGTTCGACAGCCGTCAGCTGAGGATGTACCAGGGTGGCAAGGGTCGTACCCGACATGCAGCAGAGCGCCACATCGTCAGGGATGCGCAAGCCGTGCTTCTGGATGACGCTCTTGGCTCCCAGGACAGCGGTCTCCGTAAATCCGAAGACGGCGTCAAAAGGCACCCCCTTGGCCAGATACTGCTCCATCACCCAACTGCCCTCTTCGGCCGACAATGCCGGCAGCAGGACATCATGCGACTGGTACTCGACATGAAACTTCTCAAGCGCCTCACGATAACCTCTCAACCGTTCATAACTGTTGCGGATATAAGACGGACCGGGAATATGGATGATGTGCTTGTAACCCTTGCGCAGCAAAGCCTCAACCATGAAAAACGCCATGATATAATCGTCCATGCGCACCTGGGAAGCCCTGACCCTCTCCACGGTTCTGTCAAAAAACACGATGGGGATGCCTCGCTCTATCACCTTATTATATAGATCTACGTTGCGCTCCTTGTCACAGGCACTCATCAGGATGCCATCGACGCGCAACTGCTCCATCATCAGGATATTCTCACGTTCCTGCTCGGTATTCTCATTGGAGATGGCTATCATCACCTTGTAGCCCTGTCTGCGCAGGATGGCCTGTGCCTCGTTGATAAATGTCATATAAAACGTAGTGATGATTTCGGGGATGATGATGCCGATGTTGTGGGTACTCTGCTGCCTGAGATGTACTGCCAGTTCGTTGCGATGATACCCCATCTGCTCAGCGGTTGCCAAAATCTTCTGCAGGGTTTCGGCCTTCACATTGCCGGTATCTCCCGAGAGGGCACGGGAGACGGTGGACTTGGAGATGCCCAATACCCTTGCAATATCCATAATGGTGACGTATTTTGCCATATCTCTTTGGGTCTTTTGTCTATGCGCTTGTAAAGATACTTATTCTCCATGAGAGCAACAACAAAATGCGGATCTTTTTGGGAACGGTTGCAGAAAATGGGAACGGTTGCGAGAACGGTTGTGGGAAAAAAGATGCTTTTTTTCTTGAATTGCCTGCGAATTCACGCTACCTTTACAGCATGATAAGGGAAGAGCAGGCTCTCTCGGAGAGTACTACTTCCCAACACCTAAGAATTAAAAACAACAATACACTACCCAAACCTAAAAAAGATGGAACAAGACAGTAAATGTCAAGCGAACTGTTCACAGATGAACGACTCGCAGAAAAACAATGCAGAGGGGAAAGTTCCCTTCATCAGCAAGCTCGCCTATGGCATGGGCGACGTGGGCTGCAACTTCAGTTGGATGTTTGTAGGCAACTTCCTCATGATATTCTACACAGACGTGTTTGGAATCAGCATGAGCGCTGTAGCCACCCTGATGCTTATATCCCGATTCTGGGATGCTATCAACGACCCAATCATCGGCGCACTCACCGACAAGACCCATACTCGCTGGGGACGATTCCGCCCATGGCTGCTCTTCGGAGCCCCTATCACGGCACTGGTGCTGATACTCACTTTCTGGGCACACCCCGAATGGAGCCAGACCGCCAAGATCATCTACATGGCAGTGACCTACTGCATCCTGGTACTGGGCTATACCTGCGTCAACCTGCCTTATGGCACTCTCTGCGGAGCCATGACACAGGATATCGACGAGAGAGCCAAACTCAACACCAGCCGCTCGGTAAGCGCGATGATGGCCATCGGCGTAATCAACATCGTAACCGTGCCACTCATCAGCTGGTTTGGCGCCGGCGACACCAAATATGGCTATCTCGCCGTGGCTGTGCTCTATGGCATCATCTTCGCCGCCTGCCATCTGTTCTGTTTCCGCAAAACCAGAGAGGTGGTGGAGATACCTGTGGGTCAGAAGCTCCCGCTGAAGGTACAGCTCTGTGCCATGATGAAGAACAAGCCCTATATGCTCGCTCTCTTAGGCCAGCTGCTCTTCGGTTTCATCCACTACGGACGCAACGCCGACATGCTCTACTATTTCACTTATGTAGAAGGTTCGGCCACGCTCTTTTCCTTCTATTCGATGGCCATCATCGTGCCAAGTATCATCGGTGCCGCCTGCTTCCCCATGGTATTCAGAAAGACCGGCAACAAGGGTCTGGCTGCAGCCATCTTCGCCTTCCTCACTGGTGTCACGATGATCGCTCTGTACTTCTTCAGTCCCAACGGTAGCGCCATCATGTTCTACCTGTTCTCAGCATTGTCATGGTTCTTCTTCTCTGGATTCAACACTGCCATCTATGCCATCATCCCAGACTGCGTGGAATATGGCGAGTGGAAAACGGGCATCAGAAACGATGGATTCCAGTATGCCTTCATCTCTCTGGGCAACAAGATAGGCATGGCGCTCGGCACATCGCTTCTCGCCATTGCCCTGGGCAGTGCAGGATATGTAAGCAACGCTGTGCAGAACCCGGAAGTGCTGAGCATCATGCACCACGCCTTCAGCACCATACCAGGAGTGTTATGGATCATCACCGCAGGGTGTCTCTGTCTATACAGACTCAACAAGAAACAATACAACCAGATCATGACAGAACTGGAAAACAAAAAGAAATAAAACTCCATCGGTCATCAGGCCGATGGGTGGGACAAGACAAACGAAAATTGCCCAACACACTAACATTAACGATAACAACCATAAAAAAACAATACAACTATGAGACAAGCAATATTGGTAGAACCCAAGCGAATCGAGTTTAAGGAAGTAGCAGAACCCAAGGCAGCTGACCTGAAAGCCCATCAGGTGCTCGTCAACATCAAGCGCATCGGCATCTGCGGCAGTGAGATACACTCTTACCACGGTCTCCACCCCGCCACATTCTATCCAGTGGTACAGGGACATGAGTACTCGGGAGTGGTAGTGGCTGTAGGCAGCGAGGTAACCGTATGCAGCCCTGGTGACCACATCACCGCCCGCCCACAGCTGGTCTGCGGCAAGTGCAACCCCTGTAAACGCGGACAGTATAATGTCTGTGAACATCTGCGTGTACAAGCATTCCAGGCTGACGGCGCAGCCCAGGACCTCTTCGTTGTAGACGATGACCGCGTAGCCAAGTTGCCCGAAGGGATGAGCCTCGACTATGGAGCCATGATAGAACCTGCCGCCGTAGGCGCCCATGCCAGCAACCGCACCGAGGTGAAAGGCAAGAATGTAGTGGTGAGCGGTGCTGGAACCATCGGCAATCTCATCGCCCAGTTCTGTATCGCCCGTGGCGCCAAGAACGTACTGATCACCGACGTGAGCGACCTGCGTCTGGCCAAAGCCCGCGAGTGTGGCATCGAGCATACGCTCAACATCACCAAGAAGCCCCTCAAGGCAGCTGCCCAAGAACTCTTCGGCGAAGAAGGCTATCAGGTAGGCTTTGAAGTGGCTGGCGTAGAGGTTTCTATCCGCTCGCTGATGGAGACCATCGAGAAGGGCAGCGACATCGTGGTCGTGGCTGTCTTTGCCAAAGACCCAGCCCTTAGCATGTTTCACCTGGGCGAACACGAACTGCGCCTGATCGGATCGATGATGTACCGCCACGAGGATTATCTCACCGCCATCGACTATGTGAGCAAAGGCATCGTCAACCTCAAGCCTCTCATAAGCAACCGTTTCGCCTTTGAGGAATATGATGACGCATACAGATTCATCGACAGCCATCGCGAGACGAGTATGAAGGTTATCATCGACTTAGACCAGAAACCACAAGAGAAGAAATAGCAGACAGGCAAGAAGAGACAGTCTGCACACCATTGGCAGATACTGAGAAAGGATGTACTGACGTGTGCAGACTGTCCAAAAGATTGGACCGCAGCAATGGGCACCGCCAGAAAGATGCCCACGCAACGGAAGACAGACAATATATCCAGCAATCTAAAACTAAAAACGACAATGGAAAAGAAACAATCAGTAATAGGTATCGGCGAAGCTCTCTTTGACATGCTGCCAAGTGGAAAGAAACTCGGTGGCGCTCCAGCCAACTTCGCCTATCATGTCTCTCAGTTTGGGCTCGACAGTTGGGCTGTCAGCGCAATGGGTGATGACGAGTTGGGCAAGGAACTGGAAAAGGAACTCGACGACCACCATCTCAACTATGAGATAGAAAAGATAGACTACCCTACCGGCACCGTACAGGTGACGCTCGACGCCAATGGAATACCCTGCTATGACATCAAGGAAGGAGCAGCCTGGGACAATATACCCTATACCCCCGCCCTGGACAGATTGGCCAAGAACTGCACCGCCGTCTGCTATGGCTCGCTGGCCCAGCGCAACGAGGTGTCACGCAATACCATCTACCGATTTCTCGACAATATGCCTGAAGAGAAAGAAACTCTCAAAATCTTTGACATCAATCTGCGTCAAGGATTCTATAACAAGGAGATTATCACCGAGAGCATCAAGCGATGCAATATCCTCAAGATCAACGACGAGGAACTGATCACCGTAAGCCGCCTCTTCGGCTATCCGGGCATAGACCTGGAGAACAAATGCTGGCTTCTCCTGGGCAAATACAACTTGAAAATGCTCATCCTGACCTGTGGCGTAAACGGCAGCTACGTATTTACCCCAGGTGAGATATCATTTATCGAGACTCCCAGAGTGGAAGTGGCTGACACCGTGGGCGCCGGCGATTCATTCACAGGCGCATTTGTGGCAAGCATCCTGAAGGGCAAGAGCGTAAGGGAAGCCCACGAACTGGCGGTGAAGGTATCGGCATACGTCTGCACACAGCATGGTGCCATGCCTGTATTGCCCGAAGAATATACCAGATGACACCTCTTCTGCCCCATAGCGGCTGAAAGCGGCCGTGACATTGGGGCAGAATCAGCATGCGGACCGCTGGACTCGGACACGCGCAGAGCAGGAAGCGTTATGAGCACTTGTTATGCCAACGACAACCGGGCTTCTGCATTTCCTGTTCGTCAACGGTTGTGATTAGTTAGGACATTAGTACTTTTGTACATCCAATAAAGATTATTCCGTTGTGAAAACTAATCGGACGGGGGCATTATTTACATTGCTCCCGTCCTTCTTTTTATAATTCAATCTCAGAAACAGAAAAACAGAATTGCTAAATATAATAAAAGATATACAGCCGCACCTATTCCACCCATTCCCTCTACCGTCGCACACTTCAGCTAAAGAAAAAAATGGGGAGATGTGGATTGAGGGTCAATGTTTTTTTGTAACTTTGCAGCACATCCGTGGCTGCCCTGTGGCTTTGCGATGGTACATCAAGCCCACGACCTGGGCATCATCAGTCGCGAGCACTACGACTGGTGGTATGACGAGATGATCAAGAAAAATCCACGGGAAGAAGGATGGGGGCAATACGACATCGCCGAAACCATAGGCAGGGAAAATCGTATCAAGTCTATCGCCGAAAAGGGTATACCGAGAACCCCATAACAATCAACTAACACATACAACTATGAAACATCTATTATGTACATTGCTGCTGACATTGACAGTATGCCTCTGCTCAGCCCAGACCGAACACATGAAGTTTAAGGGCATCCCTATGGAAGGAACCCTGCAGTCGTTTACCCTCAAACTCAAGGCCAAAGGATATGTGCCCTTAGGCACCGAAGACGGCGTATCGGTGCTGAAAGGCGAATTTGCCGGTTACAAGAATTGCCATATCTATGCCGTGGCCGACAAGAGCGGCATGATATGCCGTGTCTGCGTAGAGTTCCCCAAAATGGACAAGTGGAGTGACCTCGAAAGCTGCTACTCCAGCTACAAGGACATGCTCACCGAGAAATACGGCGAGCCCAAAGTATGTGTGGAAGAATTTCAAAACGAGTATGTCAAAGACAACAACATCCGCATGCACGAAGTTCAGTTTGACCGCTGCAAAAACCACAGCACCTTTGCCTGCAAGAACGGAGATATAACCCTCGAGATAACCCATCAGAAATTCGACTGCTTCGTGCAGCTCAGCTACTACGACAAAGCCAACCAGGACAAGCTGAGACAAAACATTATGGAGGATTTGTAAAGTCAAGGAGACTAAAAACAAAAAAACTCCCACCGAAGCGGGAGTATAGGTTTTACCCTTCGGCATTACTGCCTTATTGTGATAAGATGTAGGAATCTTATTCTCTGCTGCAAATATATAACAAATAATTTGTACAAACAAACAATTTTCTGTATTTTTACCGAAAATAACTAAGAAAACATCATCATAACTCATTATGGCACGAATTCTTGGCATAGACACCGGCACCAACAGCCTCGGCTGGGCCATCGTAGATAAGGACGAGAAGGGCTATCATCTGATAGACCGCGGTGTAAACATCTTCCAGGAAGGTGTAAAGATTGACAAAGGTATAGAATCATCAAAAGCCTCAGAACGCACGCTGCACAAGAGTACCCGCGTACGCTATTACCGCATCAAGCTGCGCAAAATAAACCTGCTGCACATTCTGAGTGACAATCATCTCTGCCCTCCACTCTCACATGAAGAACTGAGAGACTGGCGCCTCAAGAAGATATATCCCAAAACCGAGCTCTTCATGCAATGGCAAAGCACAGATGACGCAGCTGGAAAGAATCCTTATGCATGCAGACACAGATGCCTGCACGAAGTGCTGGATATGGACAAGCTGACAGACCGCTACGAACTTGGTCGCGCCTTCTACCACATCATCCAACGCAGAGGTTTTCTGAGCAACCGCAAAGAACAGGACTCTGATGACAGTGGCAAGGTGAAGGAAGGCATCAGCGACCTTACCAAAGAGATGGAGAAAGCCGGCTGCGAATATCTCGGCGACTATTTCTATACATTATATAATAATAAGGAGAAGATACGCAATCATTATACTGCCCGTATAGAGCATTACCATGCCGAGTTTAAGGCTATCTGTGAGAAGCAGAGGCTCCCTGAAGACCTCGCGCAGCAGATAGAAAAAGCCATATTCTACCAGCGGCCGCTGAAATCTCAGAAGAAGCAGGTAGGCAAATGTGTCTTTGAAAAGAACAAGGCTAAATGCCCGGTGTCTCATCCTAAATATGAAGAATTCAGGATGCTGGCGTTTATCAACAATATCAAGATAAAGACGCCCGAAGACGCAACGCTGCGCCCACTCAATGCGGAAGAACGGGAAAACATCATGCCTCTGTTCTACAGGAAGTCAAAACCGAATTTCGACTTTGAGGATATCGCCAAGAAACTTGCCCCCAAGAAGATGTATGGCTGCATCAAGAAAAGCAAAGATGCCGAAATGCCATATTTGTTCAATTACGATATGGACACCTCTGTCTCCGGCTGTCCCGTAACTGCCAGCCTAAAAGACATATTCGATGATGACTGGGAAAAAGGCATCAGCGAGGTATATACATTGGGCGAAGGCAAGAGCGGAAGCCAGATAATAAATGACGTATGGCATGCGCTGTTTTTCTATTCAGACACCGACAAGCTGAAAGAGTTTGCCCAAAAGCGGCTGCAACTCGACGAAGAGGATGCAAAGAAGTTCAGCACCATCAAGATACCGTCTGCCTATGCCTCGCTCAGTCTGAAAGCCATCCTCAAGATTCTTCCTTTCCTGCGTAGAGGTCTGCTCTATTCGCATGCCGTATTCCTGGCGAATATGGGGAAGGTCGTGCCTCAGTATATATGGGAATTGCCGGAAACCAGAGAAGGTGCAATAGAAAATGTCATCAATGAGATAAATAGATATGACGCCCGCAAAGACTCACGAACGCTGGAGGTCTGCATCAAAGACTATCTGAAGCAGCAGTATGGTGCGACGGATGACGCGCTGAAGGAACTGTATCATCCCTCGATGACCGAAACCTACGCACGGGTTATGCCCAACGAACTGGGCGAATATCGCTTGGGTTCTCCTCGTCTGGACAGCGTACGCAACCCTATGGCCATGCGCTCGATGTTCAGACTGCGCAAACTGATAAACCGCCTTCTGGCGGAAGGGAAAATAGATGCCGACACCACTATACATATCGAGTTTGCGCGCGAACTGAACGATGCCAACAAGCGGGCTGCCCTGCACGACTACCAACGCGAGAACCAAAATGAGAAGGATAAGGCACGCAAAGCCATCATCGACTTGTACAAAGAGGAAACGGGATTAGAAATCGTGCCGAATGATAAAGACATACTGAAATATATGCTGTGGGAAGAGCAAAAGCACATTTGCCTCTATACCGGAGACAACATCTCGGTAGCCCGCTTCATCGGCGCCAATCCCAAGTATGACATCGAGCACACCATACCACGCAGTGTGGGCGGAAACAGCACGCGTATGAATCTGACTCTCTGTGACTGCAGATTCAATCGCGAGACCAAGAAGACTAAGTTGCCCTCAGAATTGCCCAATCGCGAAGAAATCCTCTCCCGAATATCCGGATGGAAAAAGAAATATGAAGAGCTGGAGACCAAAATACGCAAGAACAAACGCACCACCAAGGGTTGCAGCACCAAAGAACTGAGAGACAAGATGATACGCAAGCGCCGCCTACAGGAGATGCAACGCGATTACTGGAAAGGCAAGTATATGAGGTTTACCATGAAGGAAGTTCCCAAAGGCTTCAGCCGCAGACAAGGAGCAGACATCAGCATCATTTCCAAATATGCACGCCTGTATCTGCAGTCATTGTTCCATCATGTCTATACCGTCAAGGGCATAGCCACATCAGACTTCCGAAAAATCTGGGGTATACAGGAAATCTATGACAAGAAAGAGCGTGTGAACCATGTACACCACTGCATCGATGCCATCGTCATCGCCTGCATAGGAAGGGATGAATACAACAAGTTAGGAGCCTACTATCACGATGAGGAAAACTCGGAATGGTTTGGCGCGTCAAAAGCTCATTTCGATATGCCTTGGCCGACATTTGTCACGGATATGAAAACCATCCAGGATGAATTACTGGTCTATCATTATACTCCCGACAATATGCACAAGCAAGGGCGTAGGCGCATACTCATCAATGGCAAGAAAGTCATGAGTAAAGGAGATGCTGCCCGTGGCAGCCTGCATAATGATACATACTATGGAGCCATCGAACACGATGGAGAAATCAAGTATGTGAAACGCGTGGAGCTGGCATCGCTCAATGTGGCACAACTCAATGTTGATAGCTTTATAAAGAGCATTGTAGATGAAACTGTAAGGGAAATCATAAGAAAAGCCATAGCCGAGAAGGGAATAAAAGAGGCTATCGCCGGCCCGATATGGATGAATGAAGAGAAACGGATACCTATCAAGAAGGTAAGATGCTACATGCCCTCTGTAACATCACCTTTGCACATCCGACAGCATCGCGACCAGTCGGTCAAAGAGTATAAGAGAACCTTCCATGTAGCAAATGACAGAAACTATATGATGGCTATCTACAAGGGGAAAGACCAAAAGGGGAAAGAAAAGAGCGAGTTTGAGCTTGTCAATATGCTGGAAGCCGCACGATATTTCAAGACCAGTAATGACAAAGAGGCTGCCGACTACAATATAGTACCCGTCAAGAGCACAAGCGGCTACCCATTGGCTTATACGCTGAAGATAGGAACCATGGTGCTGCTCTATGAAAACAATCCCTCAGAAATCTGGGAAGGAACAAAAGCTGAGATTAGTAGGAGATTGTATAAGGTGACGGGATTGTCAATTCTAAATGTTGGCTCTAATTCTTATGGCAGAATTACACTTACGTTCCATGAAGAGGCCCGGGCGAGCAAAGAGATAAAAGCTGTGGATGGGGCTTATAAGCAAGGGGAAGAATTACGTTCTTCAATACGAATGTTGCATGGCCAAATTAAAGCCCTTGTCCAAGGATACGACTTTGCAATCAACGAGGATGGTCAAATCAAAAGACTAAGATGATATGATAAAGCAAACATTATTCTTCTCCACTCCAGTAAGGCTTTCTCTGAAGAATTGCCAATTGGTAATCTCATGGAAAGATAGCGACGATGTGGTAACGCGTCCGATAGAAGACTTAGGATGTGTGATGTTGGAAAACCAGCAGACAAGCATCAGTCTGCCATTGCTCAACGAGTTGGTGAAGAATAATGTTGCTGTCATCTTATGCGACAACAAGCAGATGCCAACAGCCATGCTGCAGCCTCTGGACGCAAACACCACCCAGGCAGAAAGCATCAAGAGCCAATTGGCAGTAAGCGACCCTATGAAGAAGCAGGTATGGAAACAGATTATAGAAGCAAAAATCAAAAACCAGTCGCTGTTATTAACCAAGTTGGGATTGAATGGAGCTGCTCTCAAGCCATTATATATGGCTGTAAGGAGTGGCGACACTGACAACCGTGAGGGAATTGCCGCAAAAGTATATTGGAATCTACTGTTTGGTGGAAACTTCAAGAGGGAGAGAGAAGGCCCCGTGCCCAACGCAATGCTCAATTATGGTTATTCCATCCTTAGGGCAGCTACTGCACGTGCGCTACTCGGCTCTGGCCTCTTACCCAATTTAGGCGTCTTCCATAAAAGCAGATACAATGCTTTTCCCCTGGCAGACGATGTCATGGAACCCTATCGCCCCTATGTCGATGAAATCGTCTATCAACTGTACCGTGACGGTCACCATGAGGTAAACAAGACAACTAAAGAACTAATACTGAGAGTCCTCAATTGTGATGTAAAGATAGGAAGCAAGACAAGGCCTCTACAAGTAGCTCTGACTTTTACGTCTGCATCGCTCATGAAATATTACTCATTAGAAGCGAAGAAACTGACATTGCCCGAGGTGACATGACAGAATACAGGCTAAATGCATACCATATCATGTGGATATTCGTTTTCTTTGACCTACCGGTCACGACGAAGAAGGAGATGAAGGCAGCCTCCCTATTTCGGAAGAACTTAGAAAAGGACGGTTTCGCCATGATGCAATTCTCTGTATACATCAGGCACTGCGCATCACGTGAGAGCATGGAAGTGCATATCAAAAGAATAAAATCTATGCTGCCTGAATCAGGGAAGGTAAGCATTCTGACTGTGACAGACCGACAATATGGAGAAATCTACAACTTTTGGGGAGTTCCCAAGAGTACTAAACTAAGCAAAATCACAAAAAAAATCATCAGCGAACCTGTTCAGTTGGAGTTTTTTTAGTATTTTTGCGATAGAAACAAAGCCTACACGGCCATTTTTTATAATAAAAAATATAAGTAATATATTAGTATATAGCTTATTAGATATTATAGGTTGTGGTTTGATGTAGGAAACGGACGATATACAACGTTGCACTCCTAACATGTTCGCTTCGCGAAGTTGTGGTTTGATGTAGGAAACGGACGATATACAACAAAAAGGCCTACTCGCAAACGCTTTCGGCCGTTGTGGTTTGATGTAGGAAACGGACGATATACAACATTTTGAAATCTTTGCTCTTCATTTTTAAGTTGTGGTTTGATGTAGGAAACGGACGATATACAACTGCAGAAGTATTAAAAGTGCTTGTGTTTATGTTGTGGTTTGATGTAGGAAACGGACGATATACAACAAATTGTGAACACTGACGCTTGTTGTTATAGTTGTGGTTTGATGTAGGAAACGGACGATATACAACTGTTTGGTTTTGCAGCCGACAAGCAAAACGTTGTGGTTTGATGTAGGAAACGGACGATATACAACTGCTTGGGTAACGATTTGGGCGGTCTTGCAGTTGTGGTTTGATGTAGGAAACGGACGATATACAACACATCGTAGCGGTAAGCGTCTTTACTCCTGTTGTGGTTTGATGTAGGAAACGGACGATATACAACCGCGGCAAACCCAAGAGCAAGTAAGGCGCGGTTGTGGTTTGATGTAGGAAACGGACGATATACAACGTGTAGCGACTTTACCGAGAGCATCGGGAAGTTGTGGTTTGATGTAGGAACAGACAACACGGGATGCCATTCTCCCCCAAGCGACTCCACCAGCGGATGGCAAAGCGGATGCGACGCCTCCTATATATATAATAAGGTATATATCCGCGCCCAATCCCGCCCCCTTGTGCATGGCAGAAGAAAAAATGGGGATTGAGGGATTGGAGGTCAATGTTTTTTTGTAACTTTGTAGCATCTCTGTGGCAGACCTGGGGCTTGACGGCACGTGCAGTTATGGCTGTGGGATGGACACGGAGCGAAAAGAAATGTTATCAAGCGATATTTCTATTTATACTGATATAGTTATGACAAATTCTACAGAGAATCTCTATCAGCTTGACGGTAGAGTACCATTGGGCAAAGCAGTCCCATTCGGTCTTCAGCATGTACTGGCCATGTTTGTCAGCAACATTGCGCCTATCATGATTCTTGCCAGTGCCATAGGGTTGGACAAATCAGTCAGTGCGGTGCTCGTACAAAACTGTATGGTAATAGCGGGTATAGGTACGCTGGTGCAGCTCTACCCCGTATGGCGGATAGGTTCGCGGCTACCCATCGTGATGGGTATTTCCTTTACCTTCCTCTCGCTGGCCATCAGCATTGGCGCAGCCTATGGCATGGGCACCCTCATCGGAGCGGTGATTGTGGGCGGCGTGCTGGAAGGACTGCTGGGACTTTTCGCCAAATACTGGATAAAACTGATTCCGCATGTCGTGGCAGCCACTGTGGTGACAGCCATCGGATTCTCGCTGCTGCCGGTGGGAGCCAACTCCTTTGCCGGCGGACTGGGCGCAGCCGACTTCGGCAGCATGGACAACTGGATTGTGGGCAGCGTGACGCTGTTGGCCTGTCTGCTCTGCCAGGTGTTTGCCAAGGGATTCCTGCGGTCGCTGTCGGTACTCATGGGCCTCATCGCGGGCTATATCCTCGCTCTCTTCATGGGTATGATTGATTACAGCGGACTCAGCGATATATCGATTGTGGCGCTACCCAAGCTGCTGCCCTTTACGCCTGAGTTCAACATCGGCGCGATACTCTCGGTGACGGCGGTCTATCTGGTCTCGGCGACAGAGACGATAGGCGACACATCGGCGCTCTGCAACAGCGCGCTCGGACGCGACCCCAAGCAGAAGGAGATGGGGTCTGCCATCTGCTGCGACGGTTTTGTGAGCAGTGTATCAGGACTCTTCGGCTGTACCCCCATCACCTCGTTCAGCCAGAACGTGGGTCTGGCTGCAATGTCGGGCGTAGTCAACCGCTTCACGATAGGCGTGGGTGCCGTGGTAATGATTGTGGGCGGCATATTCCCGGCTATAGGCTATGTGCTTACCACCATACCCCAGGCCGTACTTGGAGGCTGCACCATCATGATGTTTGGCAGCATCCTCTTTGCCGGTTTCGGCATGATGGCCCGCTCCGGATTCTCTCAGCGCAACATGATTATCGTGAGCCTCTCGCTGAGCGTGGGACTCGGTTTCACCCAGGCCACAGACATGTTCAACATCTTCCCCGAGATTGTGCGTACGGTATTTGCCGACAACTGTGTGGCTGTGGTATTCCTCCTGGCCGTGGTGCTCAATCTCATTCTGCCCAAGGACAAGGAAGACGCTACTGACAAGCAATAACGATACAAGACACTCCATTACTGAAGAGACGACAGCCGACGATGGGCCCCACAGCGCCCTGCCGGTTGTCGTCTCTTCGGTTTCAGGGGTCGACGTGTCTATCATAATCATGAAAAATCAAGCATTTTGCCATTCTTTCGTTGCATAAATCAAAAAAAACTCCTAATTTTGTATACTTTCTGCAATAAACGATAATAACTATGGACGACGACAAGACCAAAGAGGAAACAGACGATATACTGGACAACGACCAGCACTCTGACTATCGCCCCGCCGACCGTTTCGACGCTTCTGCCGTGCATCACCTTTCGGGAATGTACAAGAACTGGTTTCTGGATTACGCCAGCTACGTAATCCTGGAACGTGCCGTGCCCCATATCGAGGACGGTCTGAAGCCTGTGCAGCGACGCATACTGCACACCATGAAGCGCATGGACGACGGCAGATATAATAAGGTGGCCAACGTGGTGGGCGAGGCGATGAAGCTGCACCCCCACGGCGACGCGTCGATAAGCGACGCGCTGGTGCAACTGGGCCAGAAGGAGCTGCTCATCGACACCCAGGGCAACTGGGGCAACATACTGACCGGCGACCGTGCTGCTGCCGGACGATACATCGAAGCCCGGCTTACCAAGTTTGCCCTCGACACGGTGTTCAACCCCAAGACCACCGACTGGCAACTGTCGTACGACGGCCGCAACAAGGAGCCTATCACGCTGCCCGTGAAGTATCCGCTGCTGCTGGCCCAGGGAGCCGAAGGTATAGCCGTGGGTCTGGCGTCCAAGATTCTGCCCCACAACTTTACCGAGATATGCCAGGCTGCCATAGCCTATCTGCGCGGCGAGAAGTTTGCCCTCTACCCCGACTTCCCCACCGGCGGTTCGATAGACGTATCCAAATATAACGACGGACTGAGAGGCGGAGTGGTCAAGGTGAGAGCCAAGATAGAGCAGGTAGACGGCAAGACGCTCGCCATACGCGACATCCCCTTCACCAAGACCACATCGACACTGATAGACAGCATCACCAAGGCTATAGAGAAAGGTAAAATCAAGATACGCCGCATCGACGACAATACCGCCGCCGAGGTGGAGATACTGATACACCTGGCGCCAGGCACAAGCCCCGACAAGACCATCGACGCGCTCTATGCCTTCACCGACTGCGAGACCAACATCTCGCCCAACTGCTGCGTAATCAAGGACAACAAGCCCTGCTTCCTCACCATCAGCGACGTGCTGACCCACTCGGTCGACCACACCAGAGACCTGCTGAGAATGGAGCTGGAGATACGCCGCAACGAGCTGCTCGAGCAGCTGTTCTTCATCTCGCTCGAGCGCATCTTCATCGAGGAACGCATGTACAAGGAGACCCGCTTCGAGCAGGCTTCCAACCAGGACGCCGTGGTAGAGTTCCTCGACGAGAAGTTCGCTCCATTCAAGAAGAAGCTGGTGCGCAGCATCACGCGCGACGACCTGCTGCGTCTGCTCGAAATCAAGATGCAGCGCATTCTGAAATACAGCAAGGACAAGGCCGACGAGCTGCTGGCGCGTATCAAGAAAGAGCTCAAGGAGATAGAGCACGACCTGGCCCACATGACCGATGTGACCATCAACTGGTATGAGTATATCATCGAGAAGTATGGCGCCGACCATCCACGCCACACTGAGATACGCAACTTTGACACCATCGAAGCCACCGAGGTAATCGAGGCCACCGAGAAGCTCTACATCAACCGCAGCGACGGCTTCATGGGCACCGGACTCAAGAAAGACGAGTTTGTGTGCAACTGCTCCAAGATAGACGACATCATCATCTTCTACCGCGACGGCAAATACAAGATCGTCAAGGTGGCCGACAAGTTCTTCGTGGGCAAGAACGTAATCTGGGCGCAGGTGTTCAAGAAGAACGATGTGCGCACCATCTTCAACGTGGTCTATCGCGACGGCCGCAAGGGCATGTGCTTCATCAAGCGTTTCTTCGTCAACGGCTGTACCCGTGACCGCGAGTACGACCTGACCCAAGGCACCGAGGGTTCGCGCATCATGTACTTCACTGCCAACCCCAACGGCGAGGCCGAAGTGATAAAGATAACGCTCGAACCCGACTGTACAGCCAAGAAGAAGGCCAATATATTCCTCGAAAAGGATTTCTCCGAAATACTTATCAAGAACCGTACGGCACGAGGCAATATCCTCACCAAGAAGCCCGTTCACCGCATCTCGCTCAAGAGCCGCGGCCACTCCACCCTGGGCGGACGCAAGGTGTGGTACGACCCCTATGTACGACGCATCAACTATGAAGAGCGGGGCAACTACCTCGGAGAGTTCAGCGACGACGACCGTATACTGGTTATCCTCAACGACTACAGCTACTACTTCACCGACTTCGACGCCAACAACCACTATGGCGAGGGCATCGTCGTCATCGAGAAGTGGAATCCCGAGAAGATATGGACTGCCGTGCTCTATGATGCCGACAACAACCGTCTGCTCTACATCAAGCGATTTGCGCTGGAATACTCGCGCAAGCCGCTCAACATCATGGGCGAAAACCCCAAGAGCAAGATGGTGCTGCTCACCGACACGCCCTATCCCCGTCTGAGGGTTACCTTCGAGGGCGTCGATGTCAAGCAGCCGCCGCTTGAGGTCGAGGCTGCCGACTTCGCCACCATCCGCTCGGTCAAGGCCCACGGCCGCCGACTCACCATCTACAAGGTCAAGACGGTAGAAGAGCTTGAGCCTACCCGCCAGCCTGAGCCCGAGCCCACTGCCAGTGACGCCGACGACAGCACCGACGACACCAACCTGGACCCCGATGCCGGCAAGAGCCAGCAGCAGGTCATCGACGAAATCACCGGCCAACTCAGCCTTTTCTCCAATGACGACAATTAAGACCATCCTCCTGGCGCTCCTGGCAGTCGTGCCCTGCTCCATCGCTTGGGCCCAGAGCGAGCGCATAGTCACCAATGCCCGCATGGTGGGCATTGGAGGCGCCGAAGTGCTCGACACCTATCTCTCCCCGCTCCATTACAGGGGCACCGAGCTGAGATACATCTCACACACCCTGCGCGAGAAAACCGACACCACGCGCCTCTTCCATGAAATCATCCACCAGGGCAGCCTCTCTCTTCTTGAAAACAAGAGCGGCTACGGTGGCGAGATGGCCGGAAGCTACAATTTCCAGTACGGATGGCACTGGCATCTATGCGATTTCCATTTCAAGGGAGGCATCCTGCGGCTCGATGTGGGTGGAAACATCGACGCCAACATAGGTTTCATCTACAACACCCGCAACTCCAACAATCCCGCACAGGCCAGAGCCTATCTCAACCTTACGCCCACAGCCGCCGCCACCTACACCCTGCACTGGCGCCATCCGTTGGCAGTAAGATACGAGGTGTGGCTGCCCGTCGCCGGCGTCATGTTCTCGCCCAATTACGGCCAGTCCTACTACGAGATATTCTCCAAGGGCAACTACGACCACAACGTGGTGCCCACCTGGGTAGGCAACGCGCCGTCGATGAGGCAGATGCTCACCGTCGATTACAACCTGTGGGGCACCACCCTGCGCGCCGGCTATCTGGGCGACTACCAGCAGGCCAGCGTCAACCACCTCAAGTCACACATCTACACCCATGCGTTTGTCATCGGTGTGGTGCGCAAGTTCAGTATCCAAAAGATTAAACAGCCATGACCCTTCCACGCCTTTCTCTCTTGTTCCGCCTATGCCTGGCATGTCTTGTCGCCATCAGCATGACCAGCTGCGTAGATGAAGACGAATACACCAACTCGCCGAGCGGCAACTTTGAAGCCCTGTGGCGCATCATGGACGAGCACTACTGCTTCTTCAGCCAGAAGGGAGTAGACTGGAACGAGGTCTATCAGCGCTACTCGCGCCAGATAGACAACCACATGAGCGAGAACCAGCAGTTTGAAGTGCTCTGCAATATGCTCAGCGAACTTCGCGACGGCCACGTCAATCTCTACTCCACCTTCGACATCGGCCGTAACTGGAGTTGGCGCGAAGACTATCCCTCCAACTTCTCCGACACACTCTCCCGACGCTATCTCGGCACCGACTACCGCATCGCGTCGGGCATCAGCTACCGCATCCTCGACGACAACATAGGCTATATGCGCTGCTCCACCTTTGCCAACGGTTTCGGCGAAGGCAACCTCGACGACATCATGGCCTACCTGCTCACCTGCCGCGCCCTCATCATCGACATACGCAGCAACCCCGGTGGAATGATAAGCGCCGCCGAACAACTGGCTGCCCGCTTTACCGACGAAGACATCCTCGTGGGATATGTGCAGCACAAGACGGGCCGCGGCCACAACGACTTTTCTGCCATGAAGGAGCAGCGGTTGCGCCCGAGCCGCGGCATACGCTGGCACAAGCCGGTGGCAGTGCTCACCAACCGCACCGTCTTCAGTGCCGCCAACGAGTTTGTCAAATACATGCGCTGCTGTCCACGCGTCATCACCGTAGGCGACCACACCGGTGGTGGAGGCGGAATGCCCTTCAGCAGCGAGTTGCCGTGCGGATGGAGCGTGAGGTTCTCTGCCTGCCCCATCTACGACCGCAACCGCCAGAGCACCGAAGACGGCATAGCCCCCGACCATGTGGTGAGCATTACCGACAGCGACCTCCAGCGCGGCATCGACACCATCATCGAGGAAGCCCGTAAAAAATTGAATGACAGCAAATAAAAACTCACGCATCGTCACGTTTCTCATTTTTTTATCGTAACTTTGCACCGTTATTGCGCTTGTGGCGGAATTGGTAGACGCGCCAGACTTAGGATCTGGTGGCTCCGGTCGTGTAGGTTCGAGTCCTATCAGGCGCACCCGCTAATCCTAATTGCTTATCAACAAGCAGTTAGGATTTTTTTGTTTGTATACCCAAGCCCCATTGCCTGCGCGGTCATCACTCATGATCGCCTGATGGCCAGGCTGTCAGCCTCTACATTTGAAGACACCACTACTGACAGGCAGAAGGAAAGTGTGGGGATAGAAGAGAGATAACTTGAAGTGGGCAACAAGCATAATATATTCTGCAAAATGGCTGAGGAGACAACCCTATTCGGAGTTTCCGCTATTATTGAATGCTTGGAATGAGAAGCGTTGCTTGAGACCCTAACTACGGGAGTAACCAGAACCGATACAGATTTAATTGAACCAGCTTGTTCAAAGCAATGCCATACTCGGTTAGCCCAATGACCCAATAAATGGCCCAATAAACGACTCAATAAATGTATCTATGTAGCATTATGGAAAAAACGGCGGAAACGGCTATTTATCAGCAAAAAAGTATTATCTTTGCAACCGCTTTTGAAGACAAGCGCAATAATTACGAGACCAAGCGCGATGTCTCCGAAGCCATGCACAATGCTTTTGAAACCAAATGCCCTATGTCAGAATCTACATATAGAACAATGGAAATGAAAAATATCGCACGAATACTTAGACTTGCAGTGTGGCGCAGCCATGCTGTGACTGTGGTGGCTGCCGTGGTGAGCATGCTGGCGGCCATTGCCCCTGCGACGCATGCCAAGGACATCAGCCCGATGGAGGCTGTCAGGATTGCCCAAAGAGTGGTTAACCTGTCGGACGACTGTGCCGCCAAAGCCAGGGCGCAGAGCCGCACGGCGACGCCCATCCCACCTTATTATATATATAACGACGCGCGGGGACAGAGTTTTGGCATCATCGTCGACGACGAGATGGGAGAAATACCAAACAATAAGAATGAGTATAAAGTAAACGGCAACCTTGCCGAAATGGTTTTTACGCTTTAACAATGAACACGATATGCTTAGTGAAAGTCAAAATATAGAATACAAGGAATCTTGGCGAGACGAATACCTGAAATGGATATGCGGTTTCGCCAATGCACAAGGCGGTCGCATTTTTATCGGAGTAAACGATGAAAAACAAGTGATCGGTCTGCCTGATGCCAAGAGACTGTTGGAAGACATTCCTAACAAGATAGTGAACTACCTTGGTATCGTGGAAGATGTAAACTTGCTTACAGAGGGCAAAAAGGAATACATCGAGATTGTGGTGACACCAAGCAATGTGCCTGTGGCTTACCGTGGTGCTTACCACTATCGTAGTGGTTCTACCAAGCAAGAATTAAAAGGACTGGCATTGCAGAACTTTATCTTGAAAAAGATGGGATGGTCATGGGATGATATGCCAGTCGCCGGAGCCACGCTAAACGACATTGATCGTCAGGCTATCGACTACTTCTTGCGCAAAGGCATTGAAGTTGGCCGAGTTTCGGGTGATGCCTATACTTCATCTACTGAAGCTGTACTGCAAAGTCTGAACTTAATAGCAGAGGAAGGACAGCTCAAGCAAGCCGCCCTATTGCTCTTTGGCAAGAACCCGAAGAGATTCTTTGTGTCTTGCGATTTCCGTATCGGCCGTTTCCGTAATGACGAGAGCGACTTGATCACACAGGACGTAGTAGAAGGAAATATCCTGCAAATGGTAAACCGTATCATTGAATTGTTGCGTTCCAAGTACCTTTTGTCCCCCATTCACTACGAAGGGATAACACGTATAGAGCAATTGGAAATACCCGAGGATGTGTTGCGTGAGGCTATTTGCAATGCCATCGTACACCGTGACTATATGGGTGTGCATACACAGATGAAAGTGTACGATGACTGCATTATGCTTTGGAACGACGGCAAACTGCCCGAAGGCATCGATCAAGAGAAATTGTTCGCAGAACATGCTTCACAACCTCGCAACCGCAACATAGCCAATGCCTTCTACAAGGCTGGCTTTATCGAGACATGGGGACGTGGCATTAACAAGATACGTCAAGGCTTGAAAAAGATGGGGCTTCCTGAGCCTAAAATCGAGAATCATGTCAGCGGCACATTGATTACCATTTACCGTAATGTCGGTGTAAATGGCATTAATGGCACTAATAATGTCGGAAACATGTCGGAAACAAATGTCGGAAACATGTCGGAAACGAACCTTACTGAACGTCAACGATTTATCTTATCTTCTATCAAGAAAAATCCGTTAATCACTGGAAAAGAAATGTCGGAAACATTGTCGGTGACACAGCGTACAGTAGAACGTGATTTGGCGGCAATGCAGAAAGCTGGCATCATTCGGCATGAAGGCAAGGTTAATGCAGGTGTGTGGGTGGTGCTTGAAAAGGCAAAAATTCAAGATTGAAAAGGTATGAAAGAAATGAAAGATATCGCACAAATACTTAGACTTGCAGTGTGGCGCAGCCATGCTGTGGCTGTGGTGGCTGCCGTAACGGGCATGCTGGCGGCCATTGCCCCTGCGGCGCATGCCAAGGACATCAGCCCGATGGAGGCTGTCAGGATTGCCCGAAGAGTGGTTAACCTGTCGGACGACTGTGCCGCCAAAGCCAGGGCGCAGAGCCGC
>OGZU01000171.1_pt1 | contig 20030 bp, 18 predicted proteins | sample 1576871 | NCBI WGS metagenome assembly OGZU01 (sample SAMEA3541580, study PRJEB24748) | human gut metagenome | biome: human gut; feature: human-associated habitat; material: faeces | place: China | collected 2012
ATCAAGTTTATGCTTTATTAACGAGAAGTTTTCTATAGGGGTGCTGAGTAGTTACGCATAAATGATTGGGGCCAAAGAGGACAATTTGGCGATTTGTTTGGAGTTGTAAATGCTCTGTTCTCGGGTTTGGCTTTTGCTGGTCTTATAATAACTATCCGTCAACAACATCAAGATTTGGAATATCAGCAACAAGCAATAGATCAAACAAAATTGGAATTGCAAAATCAGACAAAAGAGTTTGATGAGCAGAATGAGACGCTCAGGGTACAACGCTTTGAAAATACTTTCTTCAAAATGTTGGAGGTTCAGCAGAGCATCGTCAATGACCTTTATGCTGCTGATTCACATAAGGAAAAAATAGAAGAAGATGATCCTAATAATCTTGGTAGATTATCGAAGGAAGTCTTGGCGCAAGATGAATATCGTGGCAGGAACCTATTTTACTATGTTTTTTGCCGCTGTGAACATGATGTGGAATTCAGAGCGAATCATAATTCATACTGGGTCTATGGTTTGTTTCAGGTTATAAAAAGAGTTGGTAAGAGTCATTTCGATGATTATTTCACAACAAGTATGTTCGACCATTATTTTCGCCATCTTTATACTATTCTTAAGTTCATTAATGAAAACGATTGGTTAGGTGAAAATAAACAGTATAAGTATGCTACCTTTGTAAGAGCTACACTTTCTCGTTATGAGTTAGTAATGCTTTATTATAATGGATTCTTTCATCCAAAGATGAAACAGATGATAGAACGATATACTATGCTCAATAATCTTCGTTGGGATCTCCTTCCTATGAGTCTAGAATATTCTCGCTATTTGGATACTGTCAAATGCTCAGCGCGAGATTTGAAAAATGCAGGATTCTCCGTTGGTGATTTCGAATATTATCTCACAGATACCAAATACGACAATGGTCGATATTATCTTAGTGCGTTTTATACAAAAGAAGAAATGGATAAGGGATTAGCTTTGCTGGATAGATGGAGAGAATTTGTAAAAAAGAACATATAACAGTGAAATTATATATAGAGAGTGTGAATTAATATGATACATTTCAGCAGGCAGATTGCCCTCGGCTTTTATTATAAGCTACTTTTCGGCTGTCGGCATGAAGTCTACTGATTTTAAAAATAGAAAAATAATAATCGATATGGAAAAGATATTAACAATAGTAATTCCTACGTACAATATGCAAGACTATCTTCGTAGATGTCTTGATTCTTTGATTGTACCTGAGGAACAGATGCAGCTCCTAGAGGTGCTTGTAGTGAATGATGGTAGCAAGGATAATTCTTCTGCCATAGCCCATGAGTATCAAGATAAGTATCCTGATACTTTTAGAGTAATTGACAAGGAGAATGGTAACTATGGTTCCTGTGTAAATCGAGGATTAAAAGAAGCGACAGGTAAATATATCAAAATATTAGATGCAGATGATTGGTTTGATAATGAACAGTTTTCTCTTTTTGTTGAAAAATTGAAAAAATATGACTGTGATTTAATATTATCTCCTTTTGTTAAGGTAAACGAAAAACTGAAATCTGTACAAAAAATAACAATCCCTTTACAAAAAGGGGTAATCTTATCTGCCCGTGAGTTAAGCAGGCTTCCTAACGTTGAAATGCATGCTATAACATATAGAGTCGAACTTTTACGCTCCATGTGTTATGTCCAGACTGAAGGTATCAGTTATACGGATACAGAATGGGATGTTTTACCTTTGCAAAATGTTGGTAATTTTGTCGTTTTAGAAGAATTTGTTTATGAATACTTGATTGGTAGGGAGGGGCAAACGATAAATTTGAGTAGCGTAATAAAAGGTCAAAAGCAATTAGAGCAGATTTTAACACGTATAATTTCTGAATATACAAAATCAAAATATATTGAAGTTGATAATTTCGTAAAGAATAAAGTGGTAAAAACTATTGATTATCTTTATCATATTATTCTGATTTATGGAAAGGAAAACGATATAGAAATTCTTAAGTCTTTTGATGACTTTTTGAAACATTCATGTTATTATGAATTATCAGACAAACTGCTACTTGATAATAGAATTCCATGGCAATATATTCATTGGTGGCGAACCCATTCTTACAAACGATTAGAAGGTCAATCTTTTATGTACTTATATAAACTATTGAAGTTTTATCGAAAAATAAAATTTTTAGGAAATAAAGCAGGATGAAAATAGCTATTGTTACAATTAATTTTGCAGGCAGTTCTTCTTCATTAGCAGAAGCCCATTTGATGAATGGAAATGAAGTGGACTTTTATCATGTAATGTTTAGCTCTCAACATAATCTAGAAGTAGAGAGCTTCACGTTGCCAACAATATCATCTCGAATTGGTATAAAAAGGGTGGAAAATTTGTCTACCGATGGATTGAGAAGATTCAAAACTTTTTCTAATAAATTCCATTTCTATAATGTGGTTTGTTTTGGTATGCCACGAGAAGAGGGATTGATGAATGATATAAAGAGAGGCTTAAGCCTTTTGGTAATGCGGAAAGTGTTTAAAAATTTGAGGGATTATCATTATGACTTAATTAACGTTATTGGTCAGAACCATTTTTCGATTTCCCTATCTTCTTTGTTACATTCATGGAATTTACCTGTGGTTCATTCTTTTCATGAGGTTTTAGAGAGACATTTGGAAAGCTCTTCTATTTATCCAGGCATAGATAAGCTAATAAATAAGGGTATCCGTATTAATGTCTTTTCTGAGAAATCTGCTAAAGATTTAAAGAAGGTTATCGATATTTCAACTTATCAACTTAGTGTTATCCCGTTTGGGCTATTTTCTGGTTATAGAGAATATGGTGATGTAGAAATCCCAGAGCTAAATGGTAAAGAAAACTATATTCTATTCTACGGCTACATCGAAAAATATAAAGGGTTGGATATTCTTTATGAAGCAATAAATCAGATAGGATGCATGCCAGTAAAAGTGGTTGTTGCAGGAAGAGGTTATCAAAAAGTTTTGGAAAGAATAAAAAATGATGAACGTTTTATTTTAATAAATCGTTGGCTGGGTAATGCGGAATTAGCAACATTAATAAGACATTCGAAGTGTGTTGTATGCCCATATTTGTCTGCTTCACAAAGTGGTATCCCTCAAACAGTTTTTAATTTTGACAGGCCTATAATCGCCACAGATATTGAATCCTTTGAAGCGGTTATTCAAAATGAATTGAACGGAATTATAGTACGGCGGAATAACGTGAAAGAGTTTGCTGATGCGATTAAACGTATACTAAATGATGATGAATTATACCATCAAATGGTCTCAAATATAAAAAAATATAGAGAATGTGAATCTATTATGGAGTGGAAAGCGTTTGCTAATAGATATTTGAAAAAATAAAAATTTATAGAGAATGAAATTATTTAAATATAGTTATTGGCTATATGAATACAACTTTTGGGTAGTTTGTATAAGCTCTTTGCTTCTCATATTGTTTGGGGCAAAGCAATACTTGATTAGTGTTCTTTTACCTCTATCGTTTTTTGCTATAGCTTATGCTTCGAGAAAGAAGCATTCAATGAATATATTTGATATGTTTATTGTATTGATTCTCATAAGTACCGTGATAAGTTGGGCAATCAATGATTACCGTTTTAAGAGTGTACTGATATTCCGTCATATCATGGGACCTATCTCGTATATGATGGTCTATTTTGTTGGAAGGAATCTATCTGTAGAGAAAAGCTATAAGGTATTTGAGACTTCATTGTTACCTGCTTTGATAACAAGTGTAGTTGGTATTTATTGTTTCTTCTTTCCACCATCGTGGTACTTCTCGATTATGGAAGATGGAGCATTGGCTTCATTGGAGGCCTTGCGATTGCATTCTATATTTTCTTCACCATATCAATTAGCATATCTTGATTGTTTCTTGTTAGGATATATCTTCTTTAGAATCTTTCAATATAACGATTCGCTAAAAAAATACAAGTACCATATCGTAGTATTTGTTATAACTTTGGTTTTTTGTATGATGCGTGCACCTATGGTTGGTGTCGCATTATACCTATTTTTTGGTTTACTACTATCTTCTATAGTAAAAGGTAATTTTAAAAGGTTAATCAATGTTTTAATCGGCTTGATTGTAATGATAGGCGTTATGTTTGTTGTATTGAAGAATACAAATGCGCAATATGTAGATTATTTGGCAGAAAAATTTGAAATTGTATCCGATAAGAATAGTACATTCGTGGAAGACCGATATAAGTTGGTAGAAGCAGACGAGAGTTTCTTTGGTGATGGTGCAGGTCGCCATAATCTATGGGCTGATGACTTTAATGTTGGTACCAGTATACGAGATGGCGAGTATCAAAAGTTGATGCAGGAGGTCGGCTATTTTGGACAATATATTTATATTACCTTAATAGTGCTGGTTATACTTAAGTCATTGAAAAATTACCGGTATTTATTATTTGAAATGTCGACAATGATATTCTTGTTAGTTTCAATGATTGGTGCATGCCCTTTGTCGACAGGCGATAAGAGTAGTTTTGTCTTTTGGTTAGTTATGGGGCGTGTGGCATCTTTTAGAAAGACAAAATTAAGAGATAGTAAGTTCAACGATTTTAGGAGTAATCAATTATAAATGTTAGAAAATAAAATGGTTTCAATAATTATTGCTACTTATAATTCTGAGAAAACTTTGAGACGTGCGCTAGATAGCGTGCTCTATCAGACCTATCAGGATTGGGAGTGCATCGTGGTGGATGGTGCGTCAAAAGATAACACCATCGGAATAGTGAAAGAATACGTGAAAAAAGACTCTCGTTTCCGTTATATCTCAGAGCCCGACCACGGCATTTACGATGCTTTTAACAAGGGATGGAAAATGGCGAAAGGTGAATGGGTGATGTATCTGGGAAGTGATGATGAATATACTAAGGATGGCATCAAGGCTCTGATGGAGAACAGTGATGGTGCAGATGTGGTGTATGGGAATGTGATTCTTAGGTATGGCAATGGAAAAACAAAAAAGCAACTCGCTTCTGTTACTGATTTCGTTGGAACATCTGCTTTTTGTTGTCATCAAGCTGTTGCTATGAGAACAGATGTTATTGCATTTTTTAAAGGATTTGATATGTCTTATAAAATTTTAGCTGATTGGGATTTACTTCGTAGGACAGGGCAAAAGGGATATAAATATAAATATGTAAATTCCATTATAGCTTATTTTTCTGTTGGAGGGGCTAGTTCATACAATTATAGTTCTACGTTAGAGGCTTATCGGATTTATAGAAAAAGTAATAACATTTTAAAGTCCAATATAACTTTAGCTTACCGATTAATTAGAAAATTCTTTTTTATACAACGTGGGAAATATGCATACTAGTTTTAATTTTATACATTATTCTATAGATGATACGATACATGTTTTTAAGCAGTTAACAGAAAAGCAGCCCAATTCCATATTTGATATAGATATGTTCGCAAGTTTAAAAAAACTTCACGAAAAGTATGGTATGGTTGTTTCTTGTTATTGTTTTTATCAATGTGAAAAGTTCACTTTGAAAGACTGTACACGTTCCTATAAAAAAGAGTTTGAATCAAATTCTTCATGGCTGAGGTTTGGTTTCCATGGATATGATGGAAACGAGGATTATATGATCCAGAATATATCTTTGTCAATTACTCAATATAAGCAAGTAATGACTAATTTAGTGGAAATTGTTGGTGATGTATCAATAGATAAATGTCCTCGAATTCATACTTTTCGATCTTCGCAAGACTTTATTTCTTGGATGTTCTCAAAAAGTGATTTCCCGATTATTGGTTTGCTTGCAGCTGATGATTGTCGTTTGTCTTACTCTCTGAATGGTAGGCAATGTAAACAACTAAATGCTACTGGTGAGTTGGAGTTTCATGGCGTAAAATATTGGAGAACTACACAACGATTTGACTCGTTGACTCTCCGAAAAATACTGAGATTATTCACAAATCTAGGGGGGGGGCAACAAATCCTATTTACTCATGAATGGGTGTTTTACCCAACTTCTTTAAAATTGCGCTTGAAAGCTTTTATTATAAAAAAAATAATGTTGGTAACTGCTTTTTATTATACAAAAAGAAAATACTTATCATTGTTCCCGATGGATAAAATTTAAAATATTATGGATAAGATGAAACGATTTATTGATTGCGGCGTTGGAACTTTTGCTTGCAATCTAAGATGTCACTATTGCTATGTGGCGCAGAACTTTTTGTTTACCCAGAAGGTACCAAAATTTAAGTATTCTGCTGAGCATATTGGGAAAGCTCTTTCTAAAGAAAGACTTGGTGGTACATGTATGTTTAATATATGTGCGACAGGTGAAACCCTCATGCCTCAAGCTATTGTAGATTATACAAAGGCTATATTAGCTCAAGGTCATTATGTGATGATTGTGACTAATGGTATGTTGAAGAAACGTTTCGAGGAGTTCGCTGAATTTCCTGAAGATTATCGTAAGCGTTTGTTCTTCAAGATTTCATATCACTACTTGGAGCTAAAACGTTTGAACAAGTTTGATTTGTTTTTCTCAAATGTGGATATGATAAAGAAAATGAAGGCTTCCTTTACCATAGAGGTTACACCTTCGGATGAGCTTATTCCGTATATTGAGGAAATGAAAGAAGTTTCCTTGAAGAATCTTGGAGCTTTGCCACATATAACGGTTGCTCGTGATGAAAGTAAACCCGATTATCCTTTGTTGACAAAGTTGTCTCGTGAGGAATATATTAAAACTTGGGGGCAATTCGATTCCAAGATGTTTGACTTCAAAATAAGTGTGTTTGGCGTAAAACGAAAAGAGTATTGTTATGCAGGTAACTGGACTTGGACATTGAACCTCATCACTGGAACCATGAAGCAATGTTACAAGACGAATTTCTTTGCTAACATATACAAGAATCTTGATAAGCCTTTGAAATTCGTAAACATTGGACATGGGTGTAAAGCACCTCATTGTCATAATGCTCATGCATTCTTATGCTTTGGTGCCATACCTGAATTGGAAACTCCTTATTATTATGAATTGCGTAATAGAATATGTACAGATGGTAGTGAGTGGTTACAGCCTGAAATGAAAGCATTTATGTCTTGTAAACTCAACGAAATTAACGAGGAAACTCATCCTAAAAAAGATGTATATGTCAATTGGGTGTATAATGGTATCTATCATGTGGCTATGTTTGCGAGAAACTTGTTAAAGAAAATTAATAATCATTATAAATCAAATGAAGTACATAAATAGTTATGGATTGTCAGCATAAGATTGCTCAGCTGAGAGAGAAGATAAATGCTTCACTCTCAGAATTAGTTGGTAAGAAGTGCATATTGCTTGATGCGCCTTATTATCACAATATCGGTGATGTCCTTATTTGGACAGGCGTGCAGTGTTTTATTAAAGATAACAATATTGAGTGTATCTATACAGCTTCGTATGAGACTTGTACATTTCCTACAATAGATAAGGACGTAACCGTTTTATTTAACGGAGGTGGTAATTTAGGAGATATTTATCATGAACATATGGAATTTCTCTTATCTGTCATCCGTAATTATCCAGAAAACAGGATAATTGTTTTGCCACAAACTGTATATTATAAAGATACAGTATTAGAAAAACAAGATTTCAAGGAGCTATTTAGACATTCGGATTTTTATATATGTGGTCGAGATAAGATTGTTTATCAGCATCTCGTGAAAACATTTGGAAATCATGCATTGTTGCTGCCAGATATGGCTTTCTGTATTTCAGAATATAGATTGAATCCATATCTTAAGAAACAGACAAAGAAAAAATTGATAATTGCTCGAGAAGACAACGAAAAAGGTCAAACAGTCACAAGCTTGGATGGTGATATTTCTGATTGGCCAGTCTTTATGCATTCATTTAGAAGATCAACATTTCTGAATAAGATTTTTAAGCGAACATCTGATACTCGGATACCTATAATTTCAAATCTTTCAAATAAAGTTTGGGATTGGTATGCATCTCATGTTTTTAATGAGGCTATGATAAAAGAGGGCGTGGAGTTTATTTCTCCTTATCGTGAAGTAGAAACTACTCGTTTACACGGATGTATTCTATCAATATTGCTTAATAAACAAGTTGTTTTGGTGAATAATTCCTATGGAAAAAACAGAAACTTTTACGAGTCTTGGCTTCAAGATTTAGATACGATTCAATTAAAAAAATAATTATATGTTGTTGTCAATCATATTGCCTGTATATAATGTGGAGGCTTATTTGGGCAGATGTATAAATAGCTGTCTATGTCAGGATTTGCCTAAGGACAATTATGAGATTATTGTTGTCATTGACGGCTCTCCTGATAATTCTATAGAAGTAGCAAGGCGATTTCAATCAGACAATGATAATGTTAAGATTGTCGTTCGTGAAAATGGAGGCTTGAGTGCAGCTCGTAATACAGGGCTTGAGGCAGCAAGTGGTGATTATGTATGGTTTATAGATTCTGATGATTATATTGAAGAAAACATTTTGGGGGATATAGTTAGGAATTTGCAATCTAATCAGCTTGATGCTTTATGGGTAGGATGGCAGGATGTAGATGAGAAGGGGATGTTAATGCCGCCCTTTGCTCCACATTACCATAGTGCAGATAAATCAATAATGTCTGGTTGTGAGTTTATGGCTCGAGTATTGAACAATTATCTGTATGCTTGGAGTTTCATTTATCGTAGATCTTTTTTGATTAATAATCAGCTTAGGTTTACAGAAAGTATGTATTATGAAGATACTGATTTCGCATTTCGAAGCTTACCTATTGTCAGTAAAATACGTTTATACGATAAGGTTTGTTATTATTATTTACAACGCGATGGAAGTATTGTTCATTTTACGAACAAGAGAAAACTAGAGGATATTTGTAAAAATTGTGTTTCGGCAACTAAGTTTTTGAAATCATCTGATGATTCTCTGAAGCGTTTTTATCAAATATGTTTTACTAGCTATTACATGTTATTCTTTAAAGAGGTCTTGAAGTCAAAGAATAAAGACTTTGTGGATTATTTGATAAAACAAACTAAGCTGAATGGATTTGGAAACGTGTCAATGTTTGGCAATATCACAACAAAAATCATTGGGCTTTTATATAACTTATTGGGAGTTAGGTTGAGTATGTGTATTCTTTCGAAGATTGTTAGATGATACTAAATTCGATGATTATAACTTATATCCTCATCCAACAGAGAGTGTTGCCTGTAAGGAGCAATTGAGGGCTTTAGCAAAGTTTATCTCTACAGTAACAAGGCTAGCAGATTCTATCTTTAAGTCATTGGAGGAATATAATAGCAGGTTGGATAGGGAAAACGTATGGGTCTAAATAGTTAAACTTTCAGATATTCTTAGATGGTATCCAGACTAAGAGGTATGCTATTAGAGCTTTTGTTATTGCATTTCTTGAATTCGGATACTATTGCTAGGAAGCTCAATACTTTCCCAACTTAACGGAAGTAAAAGAAAGGTAAATTAGTAGTTATGTTCCAATACAGAATTAACGCAATACAAAATTATTGAAATGAAAATCCTTGAAATAAACGTTTATAATTACCGTAAGGGTGGTTCTGAGGCTGTCTATTTCAGCACCATGGAACTATTGAAAGAGCATGGAGATGAAGTTGTGAACTTTGCATTGAAATGGCCTGAGAATGCCCCATCTGTGTACGAGCAGTACTTTCCAGAGTCAAAAGAAACCCGTAGAGGTATTTTGAAACCAGTAAAGAATATTGTAAACTACTTCTATGATGCAGAGGCTACAAAAAAAATAGAGGCTCTGATAGAAGCAGAAAAACCAAACTTAGCTCAAGTGCATTTAATTTGGGGACAGATTACAGGTAGTATTCTTCCTGTTCTGAAACGTCATCATATTCCTGTGATATTTACGATTCATGAATATCGAATTGTATGTCCCGCTTATACTTTTCGTAATGGACTAGGAGATGTTTGTGAGCAATGTCAAGGGAAGCACTTTTATAAATGTGTTACCAATAAATGCTGCAAGGGAAGTTATGGGCTAAGTGCCATGATGGCTGCTGAGCAGTATTTTCGTAATGCATTCTTGAATCCAGCCAAGTATATTGACGGTTTTGTGTATGTGAGTCAATTTGCGAAAAGCAAGTTGGAGCAATATATGCCAGCTTTGAAAGATAAACCTAATATGGTTCTTTATAACTTGACAGATGACATTCGCAGTGAAGTGACAAAAGATGAAAAAACAGAAAAATATTTTCTGTTTTTTGGTCGATTATCATACGAGAAAGGTATCAAGACTTTGATTCTTGCTTTTAGGGAGACACCTCAATGTAGATTGAAAATTGCAGGAGCTGGTCCTTTGGAGGAAGAATTGAAGGAATTTGTCAGAGAGAACAAGATGGACAATGTCGAGTTCTTGGGATATCAGTCGGGTGAATCGTTGCAAAAATTGGTTAGTAATGCTTATTTTATCATGGTTCCATCTGAATGGTATGAAAATAATCCAATGACAATCATTGAAGGATATGCTGCTGGCGTGCCTGTTATTGGTGCAAAGATTGGTGGTATTCCTGAAATTATAGAAGATGGTAGGACTGGATATCTTTTTGAAAGTGGTAATAAGGAAGCTTTAACGGATTTAGTAAACAAAGCATTCTCTTTGACGCATAAAGACTATTTGGAGATGAGTAATTATGCTCTGAAGTTTGCCCAGGAACATTTTGATAGGGCAAAGTATTATCCAAGATTGATGAGTTTCTTCAAGGGATTCCTCAAATATAGTAAAATGTGAAATAAGGCAATGTAAATTTGAAAATGATATAGATGGCATTTGATATGATACTGATTGTAGCGATTATATCTTTTTTCTCGGGCTTCTTCATTCATCTGATAGCTCTTCCCTATATAGTTGGTAATCTAGCGAATAGATGTTGGACGTATATTAAGAATATAAGTATGAAATCCATTTTCAGATGGTCTGTCTCATTTATTGTCTCTTTCTCTATCGGTGCTCTGATAATACAAACGCAGGAGGCTAGAATACGGGAAGAAGTAGACCGGAAATATCAACATATCGTTGATAGTATAAAATGTGATATGGATATTCTGAAACATAATAAAGTAAAGTGATATGGACTTTGATTTTGCGGATTATACTTATAGTGGATTGCTTGGGTTATTTTCTGCCGTGATAGGTATGTGCTATCCATTGATGATTCAAGCCATTGATAGGATAGACGAGAAATATCAAGTTGCCAGGTTTGTTGAACTGTTCAAGGAGGAGACTGTGTACGTTAGATTCCAAAAACTTATATTACTGGCTATCGGTTTTGCTATAATTGCGCCATTTGCATTGTTCGTTATAAAAGGTATTCTTTGGATGCAGATGTTTGTTTTATTGTGCCATACTCTAGTGGTACTGAATCTTCTTCTGTATGTAGTGCGTTTGTATAAGTTGATTCTGATTTACAATGATCCTTCCTTGTTCTGTAAACATTTGATAAATAAACCGGAGGAATGTCTGCTCGAGTTTATCGATCTAGCAAAATATGCTGCAAAAAGAGAAAATATAAATCTATATAATTCTTGTATGCGGCGAGTGTATGAACTTTTATCAAAGGATGATGAGCTATGATAGATAAGGATAATCAAGCTATACGGGATGAGGCATTGGCAAAACTCTTGGAATGTTCCTATCGCCAAGATACTCCTTTGATGATGAAGAATGATAATGGGGTTTTTGGATTGATTTTTGATAATAGAAAGATTGGGTTGTCTGATTTTAAATATACTCAACTCTGGTATGCCATTAATCAAGCCATTAGAAATGATGACAGAAACTGGATGTATCGGTATTGGGAATTTGCTGACCAATATTATCGCGATGTTTTTGAATATGGGGATGATATTGAGGAAAGGAGTAAGTACCTAGAGTTTCATGTAGCTGTTGGTGGTTTACTTGCATTGAATGAGAAAGATGAGTGGATTGATCATATTGCTTTCTTTAGTAATTGTTTGCCTGCTAAATATTTCTTGATACCAAGTACTTTCTCAGAAATTTTCAATTGGCTAACATATTTTTCGCAAATGGTAGATACTTCGGTTGACCTAGACGTGAGGTATCATTTGTACTCGCAGTACGAGGGAGTAAGAGCTGGCGCTAATCTTTATAAAGGAATTATAAGATATCTGGCATTGATGATGTGTAGGTTGCCTAAGATGGATTTCAATGTGAGATATGTTGACCCATTGGCTCTGCCGCATGTCTATGGAGATGCTGTAGATGAAAAGAAAAATTTTGTTTCGGTTAATTTAGTGAATGTGCAGAATCAGGAAATATTGAAGAAAAATGTTCAGAAACTAGAAAACCAAAAAGAAGATGATAAGTTGAATGCGTTACAGTTATTGGATCGTTACATTGAAGCTTGTGAAAAGAAAATAAATGCAACAGGGCAGGTAGATAGTGATAAAATAGAGAAAATCTCTGCAACTCTTTTGTCTGAGTTCAAAAGGCAGCAATCTGTTTTGATAACTGAAAATGATAGTAATTTGAAGAATATCATCAAACAAGTATGGTTCGCAGAATCAACTGACAGCTTGAAAGGATATGATTTCTTGGAGGGTAGAGATTACAATAACATCAATAGGGAATCGCTTATGGTTCATCGAATCATTGATGGTATTATATTCAAATACAATGAGGTTTTGAAATCATATAGCTCTAAGGTGTCATTATGTGTTCGGTATAAGGATCTTCCTGTGGCTTTGGATAAACTTTGCATTCCTAAAGACTATACCATTCTGGTTGGGAGCATAGGTAATCATCTGCTTCCTAAAGGGTATGCTGCCAGTCCGAATGTTCATTTAGTCTATTCAAGACAACCAGAGATCATCATCATGAGAAATAATGTGTTGCCATTTGCCTCTTTTGAGAGAACTGTATGCGATAAAGAGGGATATGAGTTAATAGATAAAGATAAGAGTAAAGTGCTATACTCAAATATCTGGAAAATACGAGATAATGAGGATGCTAAAAATCGAGCTGCCGAAATGAAGCTTTTTTACTTGGTGATTGGTTGCTATGCTGCCATATGTATGCCTCCAGAAAATGAACGGAAGTGTATTCGCATAAAAGCTGTTGATGGTATCACCCAGGATACGTTTGACTTGGATAAGATTATGTGCATAACAGAATATAAACTATAAAAAGGTTGGGATATGGGAATAATTCTTATTGTATTTCTGGTGTTGTCTCTGACTTCTTTACTCTCCCTGAAGGTTCCTGAAAAGTCTTCATCAAGATTTTGGTTGGTAGCCTGGACTTGGCGAAATATTGGAAAACCATATCGTAATTATCTTCTACAAAAGGTAACTACTGCGAAAGTAATATATAGGTATTTTGGGGTGATGGGGGCTATAAATGCTTCTACCTTAATCTTTAATATTTTTAAAGTAAAGATGGGAGATTGGGTTGTTGAACTTTCTGCCGATCCTGTCGATAAATTTGTACTTGTCATTGATATTCTTCTAACTGTTGTTGCCGTAGCATATTTGTTGTTGCAATATTTTAAAACCAATAATGAAGATATTGCAGGAACGACTGCAGAAGAAATATTGTATGCTTTTGCAAATAAGCATGATGAGATAAAAGAACTTTTACCTTTATATAGAGATTCTATTGAAAAATTGCATCTTAAAGAAGCGTATAAGCACTTGGTCGCCATAAGGAAAATTGTATGTAAGCGTGGAGCCACGGATTATGAGCTGCTTGCAACCATTGACTTTCTGATGGGTAAATGCTCTCGTTTTATCAAAGAAAATAATGAAAAAGATGAATTCTCAAGGGCTTTTGACGAAATAGAGAAAGCTAATGTGTTTTTGGTAGATATTGTAGAAGAGTATATATATATTAATATAAATAGGAATAAAAGACAGGAAGTATTAGATTTATGCAAACGGGTATTGGATAGAGTGCCTGATAATGCTTTGGCATATGCTGCGATGGTTGTATTGGCAGAGGATGTAGAAAAAACATACAAGGAAGTTCCTGAAACTGTTTTAAGCCAGATTGATTTTCAAATTGTGTTGATGAATTACATATTACATCATCCTGAACAAAAATGGCTGTGTATAGATGATGTACGACTAGATATTCCAGAAGACTTAACTTATGACAATCTTCGTCAATGGAGTTCTTGCATATCTATCAGTTCGACCCGTCTATTACGAGAAGGACACTATTTCTACGATGGCAGGAAAATTACACCAATTTTAAATCGTGTTTATAATATTATTACTAAGTATAAGGAATTATCTAAGGGGACTGACATTGAAAACATATATCCTGATGTTGAATTTATAGCTTTGTATTGTGAGTTTCATTTGTCTGATGATCAAGAAAGAAGGACGAGGATTATTGCTTCTATGAAAGATTGTAAGCCTTCTCGGGAGAATATTATATCTTATACACTAATGTTATTAGAGGTGCTTTTCATAAACAAGAATTTTGAAGAGGCTGCACTTCTTCTAGAGGAGCATAAGGGGTGTAATGACGAGATGCTAGCTTTGGTTTGGTTCATTTTGGCAACAAGAACGATTGATAAAAGGTTCGTGACAAAAGCTTTTGAGCATTTAAAGTGTATCAATATCTTGTTACCTGATATGCATTGCCAGCCTGTATTAACCTGTGCAATTATTTATGGAAAGGATTTAAAGCAATATGAGCATTTAAAGGTATTTAAAAACTCAATTACCCAGCAGGTATATGAATATGCAATATCATATTTTTCAACCAGTACTTTTGATGTAGAAACTATAAAATGTCTTGCAGAAAAAGCTCCAAAAGAAGCTAAGTTCATTTTGGCTCAGATATTAGGTCGAGAGAATTGTACGGACGAGGCCTTAAAAATCATTGAACCGTTGACATCAGATGGAGGATATTCTGTAGAAATGGGAGTATACCTCAATATAATTCGTGGTCATGAAAAATATAATGATATTTATTTTGATGCTTTGAAGAAGCTGAGGAAAAATGGTGTTTCCCATGTAGATGCATTCTTGGAAGATGAGTATTTTTTGGCTGTAAGTTGTAATGACTTGAATGATGCCGGTGAGGTAATCTGTTTGTTGTTTGATAAATATCCAGACAATAACAGTGTGTTATGCAATTATCTCAATTATTTGAACCTTACACAGCAGCATGATAAATTCTCTCAATATGTTGACAGAATCATTAATCTTGTAGAAGATGATAACAAGCTAAATAGTAATTTCTTCAATTTGTTGATATTGCAAGGGTTCTATAATGAAGGTCTGGAATTCTTGTATAGAACCATATCTAGAACGAAGTCGCAAGAACTGAAGGATTTGTGGTTCCAATATATGCATACTCCACATATTTCACCCATTATCAATGAAGAGAAAAAAGTTGTTGAGAATGGAGATTTTGTTGTGTATGAGGAAAATGGGCAGGAAAAGAGTGAAGATGTGTTCAATAATTCTAATACCGAGAAGCTTATTGGACACAATGTTGGTGATGAAGTTGCATTAGATAGATTTGGGGTTATTTCTAAAGCGAAAATAAGAAAAATATTCAACAAGTACCAATCACTTACAAGACAGATATATCGTAGTTTACAGCAGGGGCAAAGTAAGAGTATTCGTATGCTCTCGCTTGATGACTTGAAAGGTGGGGATGGGAATATCCTGGCCAATTTGATGATGTTGTCGGGTGGATATGATCATAAGAGGCAAATAGATGAATGGGAAAAACAATATGCAAGAGGTGAAAAAATGCTTATCGAATCATTTGGTGGCCACAATGCGTATGAGGATTGTATTGACAGATTGTTTGGAAATAAGAGGATATATTGCTTACCTTGTCAGAACTATAAGAATTGTCCTATAACTGACTACGAATGTGTATTGGATATTACCTCTGTAGCCCTTTTGAGTATGCTTAGTAAACTCTTTGGTGTAACTTTTAATAAAAAGTTTGTTATTCCCAACGGTTTGCAGATTTATCTTCAGCAGTGTCTGCAAAGAGAAAAGGTAAATATGCCAACTTTTATTTCGTCTGAAATTATTGAGAGATTAAAATTAAATAAGGAAAAGCAAAAAAGTTATCATCTTGGATTATTGGAATATATCTTAGAGTGGATTGACAAAAACTGTATAATAGAAGTTGCAACGAAGAGATTGAATTTAAACTTCAAGGAAAGTGATTATTCGTTTTGGGGAATTCAGAGTGAGAGTATGTTGTTAACAATAGATAAGAAAAGATGTATGATAAGTGAAGATTGGGGGCTAATGTCTAAATTTGAAAACTTTAGAATTCTTAATACAGAGGCTTATCTATATTTGTTAAATGTCAAGGATAAAGCAGATATTTCAAAGTTTCTTGCAGATTTGCATTTCGTAGGAGTTAATGTTGATTCTGATTATATGGTTGATCAATATAGCAAGAAGAATAGGGGACTTCCAAATACTTTTGATGAATGTTTGGAATCTCTTAGAATAAATATGTATAAAATAAAGGATGGTCTTAATCTTGCGAATAAAATATTGAATTTAACAATAAAACTTCCTGCAGATTCCCTTGCTGTAACGAATATCTTTAGTAAAATTCTGGAGGATAAATCAACTGAATTTAGAGTAGATTTGATTGAACAACTAAAAAGTCAGAAAGGATTGCATCCGGATTTTATGAGGTATTTGATGGATACGGTAAAAATAGATAAACTCTTATTTGTATAAGAGTTTACTATATATAAATTATTTCGAATTAATAAAATTATAGTTAGCATAAATGAAGATAGCATTTGTTAGCGTCCGTGGTATTCCAAATAACTACGGAGGTTTTGAGCAGTTTGCTGAGTATATCTCGGTGGGCTTGGTGAAGCGTGGCCATGAGGTTACGGTGTATTCTCCTTCTTATCACCCTTACAAGGATGATGAGTACAAGGGTGTGAAAATCAAACATATCTATAGTCCTGAGACTTGGATGGGTGGTAGTATCGGCTCGTTCTTCTACGACTTCATGTCGCTGAAGGATGCCTTGAAGCGCGAGAACTTTGATATCATCTATGAGGCTGGATATACGAGCATCATTCCTGCTTTCATCTGGTTTGATGTGAAAAACGTGACCAAGAGTATTGTGGTTACCAACATGGATGGTCTGGAATACAAGCGTACCAAGTTTAACAAGTGGGTGCGCAAGTTCGTGTTCTGGGAGGAGAGAATGGCAGTGAAACATAGTCATTATCTGATTGCAGACAACATGGGTATCCATGATTACTACAAGGAAAAGTATGGTAAGGACAGTAAGTTCCTGGCATATGGTGCCGACATCCATGATGATTATAATGTGGAGCATCTGAAGGAGTATGGCTTGAAACCTGAGGAATACTATATTCTGGTAGCCAGACTGGAGCCGGAGAATAATATCGTGATGGCCATTGAGGGCTACTTGCATTCTAATGAGAATGGCAAGCGTCCTCTGATTGTTGTTGGTAAAACCAATACTCCTCATGGTAAGGAATTGGTTGCCAAGTATGGCAAGGAAAAGGGTGTGAGATTCGTAGGTGGTATCTATGACTTCAACAAATTGAATTCTATCCGTCACTTCTCAAAGGCTTATTTCCATGGTCATAGTGTGGGTGGTACCAATCCTTCTCTGTTGGAAGCGATGGCTTCTGAGTGCTTTATCCTTGCTCATGATAACATCTTTAATCGTGCTGTGCTGAAGGATAACTCTTTGTACTATCCTAATGCAGAGAAGGTGACAGAGATGCTGAATGATATCGAGAATATCTGTACACAGCATAAGAAGAACTTCACGGATGGAAATGTGGAGGAAATCAAGAATGAGTATTTTTGGGAACATTTGGTTGACCAGCATGAGGAATACTTCAAATGGTTGTTGGAACAGAAACGATGAATCTATCTAAAGATTTACTTTTAAAATTTCTTCGTGCCGTTCTCTTTGGCGAGAAACTGGATGCTTCTGATTTTGCGGAAGCAGATTGGAAAAGCATCTTTCAATTGGCAGATGAACAAACTGTCTCAGCTTTGCTGCTAGACGGGATGAGTCTGCTGCCTTCTGAATGTATCGCAATTCCTCTGGGTGACAAGCTGAAGAGGATAGCGACGATGCAACGCATCGAACAAATAAATCGTCTACATCGGAAGGTCATTGTAAAGATTGACCAAGCCTTGAAATCTGAGGGAATTCTTGTTGTTTTTATGAAGGGGCAAACAACAGCTTTGCGCTATCCCAATCCTTTGCATAGAACACCAGGCGATATCGACTTTGTTGTGGATCCTAAAGATTTCAAGAAGACAATGGAGGTGCTGGAAAAGATAGGAAAAGTAGATCATGATTTGGTGCATGAGCATCATGGTATGGCATGGGTAGATGAAGTGACAGTAGAGCCTCATTATAAGGTTCACAATTACCAATGTCCATCTACCGATCATGCTATGCAGGAAATGTTTGCTTCGGTATTTCCTTCAGAGTTGTCTTCTGCTGATATGGATGGGTATGCAGTACCTGTATTCCCTCCAACCTTTGAGAGTGTATTTCTGATATCGCACATGGTAAACCATGTATATGAAGAAGGATTGGGATTGAGGCAGGTGATAGATTATGCCATGTTCTTATCGAGTTGTGCAGACAAGATAGACTGGTTGCAGCATCATGAATATCTGCATCAGATGCGCATGGAAAGGGCATGGAGAATCTTTACTTGTATTTGTGTTGATTATCTGGGAATGTCCTTACCATCACAAGTAGAGCCGTTTTCTCATCAAGAAAAGATGTGGGCAGAAAAGATGATGACTGACATCATGAGAGTTGGCAACTTCGGTAGAGGTGAATATGTATTTCACCATCGTGGATTCAAGGATGCCTTCAATAACTATTGTTGGGTAGTGAAAAGGTGCTGGAATCTTGGCTTTGTCTGTCCTAGTGAAGCAAGATGGTGGATTATATCGAAGGTGAAGCGTTTCTTTTGGAAGAAATCGCTTAAGAAATAGGGAAAATTAAAAGTATATAGAAAATGGAAGTAATAAAGACTGATATTGAGGGCGTACTCATCATTGAGCCTCGCCTGTTTAGAGATGCTCGTGGCTATTTCTTCGAGAGCTTCAGTGAGCGTGAGTTTAAAGAGAAAGTAGAGCCATTGGTGGGCTACAAGGTAAAGTTCTGCCAGGACAATGAGAGCATGAGCAGTTATGGTGTGATGCGTGGCTTGCATTTCCAGAGACCTCCGTTTACCCAGAGCAAGCTGGTGAGATGCGTGAAGGGTAGAGTGCTGGATGTTGCCGTGGATATCCGTAAGGGTTCACCGACATACGGTAAGCATGTGGCTGTGGAACTGACTGAAGATAATCATCGTCAGTTCTTTATTCCTAAGGGCTTTGCGCATGGCTTTGCTGTATTGTCTGAAACTGCGGTATTCCAATATAAGTGTGATAACTTCTATCACCCTGAGGCTGATGGTGGCATCTCTATCTTGGATGAATCACTTGGTATCGATTGGCGCATTCCTACGGAACATGCTAATCTTTCGGAAAAGGATACGAAACATGAGGTGTTGAAGGACTTTGATAGTCCTTTTGATTTCTAAAATCTTTCTTGGATCCCTCCGTCTCCCTTTAGCCAAAAGGAGGTTTTCTAAAATCATCTCATCATTCTTTACCATTAAAGAAGGCTCCACCTCCACCACATTTTCCTCCTCACAAGGTGGGAATACAACCGGCCTCCGGTGCTCAGAACTGCTAAGTTCTAAAGATGAAGGGGTCAAGCGGTCTATGTCAGATTGTGCGAGATGGGACCTCCGAGGGGGACGATAATTTAAAATCTACAAATTACGATTTACAGTTAATAGCAAACTGTAAACCGTAAACTATTTATAAAGTTTATGGCAAAAAAAGTTTTTGTAAGCGGTTGCTATGACCTGCTACATTCTGGTCATGTGGAGTTTTTCCAGCAGGCATCACGGTATGGTGACCTGTATGTGGGTA
>OGZU01000178.1_pt1 | contig 19758 bp, 7 predicted proteins | sample 1576871 | NCBI WGS metagenome assembly OGZU01 (sample SAMEA3541580, study PRJEB24748) | human gut metagenome | biome: human gut; feature: human-associated habitat; material: faeces | place: China | collected 2012
CAGTAGATTGCGTAACCGATGAGCAGAAGATACAGAATCTTGGCTGGCAGAGACCACCAGAACGGCGGATGAACCACAATCTGGAGTCTTGCCTCATTCTTCGACCATACACCATCATTATTGGTTGCCTTAACCAAGAAGGTATAGGTTCCGGCAGGAAGATTGGTATAGTTGGCACGATGCTCGTGGGTATAAATCCAATCCTTGTCTACTCCCTCAAGTTTGTAAGCATACTGGTTCTTCTCAGGCGATACATAACTTAGGGCGGCAAACGAGATATTGATGGTATTCTCGTTATGAGACAGATTGAGTTCTGCTGCATGACTCAGAGATTTCTCCAGCTGGTCGCTCCCCGCCTCTATCGGCTGACCGAAGAGTTCTACCGAGGTGATTGCTACAGGAGGAGCTACCTGGTTGATCTTGACGAGATATGGATAAAAGCAGTTGAAACCTCTTGTAGAACCGAAATAGATTCTGCCATCAGAGGCCAGGAGTCCGGCGTTTGGCATAAACTGGTCACAGGTAAGTCCGTCATATTTATTGAACAGCTGGACAGGTTCACCCGGCGTATATTTCACAATACCCTTGCTGGTAGAAATCCACATTACTCCCTGCGAAATGACAAGACTCGCGAAATCCAGGCTAGGCGCCTCGATGGAGATGCGTCGGAATATACCTTTTGAAGGCAGAAATTCGCAAAGCCCATCGCCGGTTGCGGCATAGAGCTGCCCCTTTTCTCCAATAACCAGACAGTTTACCTGATCACTTACCAGCGAAGTAGAATCATTCTCAACATGCTTATACTGTTTCCAGGCATTATTCTTGTCCAAGCGCCACAAGCCACCTCCCTGGGTAGCAAACCATACGTTGCCCTGAGGATCTTCCTTGATATCGATGGTAAGCGACTTGAACGACTTGATTTTACTAAACTTCTGCTGCCCCTCATCGAAAAGGCTGGCTCCATCCATCGAAGCCGCCCACAGCCGGTTCTTCCGGTCACGATAAATACAATAGGCATTACTTCCCGAAACCATTCCATCGGTCTGGAAAATCTGCTGCGCTCCGGTAGCCATGTTCATTCTGATGACACCATTACCATAGGTTCCCACCCACAGATCATTACCATTGGCAAAGAGAGCATGAACATTATACTTGCCCATAGCCGCCTTGCCCGGATAAGAAACAAAACTGTTGGTCTGGGGATTGAAGCAGTCAAGTCCAGCATCATCGGTAGCTATCCAGATGCGATGCTGCTGGTCTTCGAAGAATCTTCCTACCACATTACCGCGCAATCCCCCCTGTCGAGCTGAGTAAGCACGGAAACGTTCTTCAACACTCGTAGAAGGAAGATAACTTACGCCACCATAGAAAGTTGTTACCCAGATGCCGCCTTCATTATCGCCAGCAATACCATAAACAAAACGCTCGTTGGTACTCCGGCTCGGATCGTTTACTTCCGACAGCATACTCCAAGAGCGGTTCTGGATGTCATACTGCACCAATCCATCATCGCTGGCTATGAGAATATACTTGTTGCCGTTGTTGTAAAGCTGGTGGATATGATGAACAGCATTACTCAAGGTTCCGCTGATGAGCTGTTCGGCACTACCATCTGCGTTGAGCTTGTAAAGTCCGTTTTCCCAGGTTCCGACATAAAGATTGCCATCGGGAGTAGCCAGCATCGCCATGCCGTGAAACATGGTTGCATCGCCCTTCAGAGGGAATGCTTCAAACTGGTCGGTCGACTTGTTGAGATGATAGATGCTGGCTTCACCCTGGTTACAGAGCATCCATACCTGGTTGTTGGCATCAACCAGCGTACTTTTCACTTTACCCTGAATATTCTTCATCGGATACTGATGCAGTTCGTGAGTAGTCCGATTGTATCTGAACACGCCCTGTCCGCTAGTAGAAATCCAAACATTCTGATCGCCGTCAAGCGAAAAATTAAGGACAGGCGCCGTAATCTTATCACTCAGTTTCTGGAATCGGTCGGTTGCATTACAGAACAGATAGGCTCCATTATTGCAACCTACCAGCAGGCCTTCTTCGCAAGCAGTAAGGGCGCTCACAAACTGGTCTACAGTCGTAAAGGGATTATAATAGGTTTTGACATCGTATCCGTCAAAACGGCACAATCCGTTGTCTGTACCAAACCACATGTATCCCTTGGAACCCTGAACCACGCTACGCACAGCATTACTCGGCAAACCATCATCCATCGTGACAGAGCGCACCATAGGGTCGATAGGAGCCCATTGTGCACCCGAGTTGGTTTGCGTTACCGTATGTGGCTGCGCCTGAATATCCGTAGCCCCTTTCGAGACAAAAGCGGTCGGCACCTGCGCCTCAGCCCCTACAGGCATCATCATGCTGAGCACAGAAACCATTAGAGTAGATATCTTTCTCATTATATGGGTCTTTATTTTCTGTTGTTAGATAATTTAATGCCGCAAAATTACAAAAATATAACGAGAAATACAACAAAAAGAACAAAAAAAGCCCCGAAACAAGCAAATAGCTACTTTTTAATAGTAAGACTATCCGTTTGCTTCAGGGCAAAACTTAAATAATGATTCAAGTGAGAAGTTTCACTATCAACAGATTGAAACCTGAATTACTTGCTCTTTACATCACTCCATTTAGGCGGTTTCACACCCAGCAGATTCTTCACGAAGAAATCGTAACGCTTGTGATCGCCATAGAGTTCGCCCATGGTATGATGGGCTCCAGGAATCACCACGAGTTCGAAATCCTTGTTCGCCTTTTCCAGCGCATTCACCACCTGATAGGTGCTCGAAGGATCTACGTTGTCATCTATCTCGCCTACCACCAGCATCAATGGGCGCTCCAGCTTGTGGGCATTCTCCACGTTGCTGCACTCCACGTAACTGGAATCGATAGGCCAGCTCATCCATTGCTCGTTCCACCAGATTTTATCCATCCGGTTGTCATGACAGCCGCAGGCACTATAGGCTGCCTTGTAAAAATCGCCATGCAGCAATACGGCTGTGGTACTCTCCTGTCCGCCTGCCGAACAGCCATAGATTGCCACATTATCAGCATCCATATAAGGATACCTCTTGGCTGCAGCCTTGATCCAGAGTTCACGGTCTGGGAATCCGGCATCCTTCAGATTCTTGTAGCAAACCTCCTCAAACTTCTTGCCGCGATAGGAAGTGCCCATCGCATCGAGCTGGACTACGATGAAACCTAGTTCGGCAAGCGAAGTGGTGTACCAGTTGTATGGCATGAAACTCTTCGGAGTATAGGCATCGCCCGGACCCGCATAGATGTATTCGATGACCGGATATTTCTTATTAGGATCGAAATTGGTAGGGCGCTGGATGATGCCCCACATATCGGTCTTGCCATCACGCCCCTTAGCCACAAACACCTCAGGAGCAACCCATCCGTGCTTCTTCAAAGTAGTAATATTAGCCGTTTCCAGAGTCTTGACGAGCTTACCGGTCTGCGCATCTCTGAGCACGGTAACAGGAGCGGCATCCACCTTAGAATAGGTATCCAGGAGATAATGGTAATCATAGGTATATTGGGCACTATGATTTCCCTCTTCAGGAGTGAGCGCCACCATATTCTTGCCGTCGATACCTATTTTATAATAATGTACCAGATATGGGTCCTCATTCTTGTTCACGCCACTAGCCGAGAAATAGATTTCTCCCTTCTCTTCATCCACACGCTGGATACCGCGAACAAACCAGTCGCCCGTTGTAATCTGTCGGATAACCTTCGACTTCTGCACATCGTAGAGATAGAGATGATTCCAGTTGTCGCGCTCGCTCATCCAGAGCAGTTGCTTGCCATCCTTGATAAACTGGCGCCACAGACGACCATAGTTCACGAAGGTATTGGCACGCTCTTCTACCACGGTACGAAGTTTACCGGTTTCAGCATTCATCGCCAGCATCTGATAGAGATGATGACCACGCTGGTTATACTCCATTGTCACCTCCTTGCTGTCAGGTGTCCATTGCATCCATTCCAGTTCATACTGGTTTTCTATCTGATGCCTGTCAGCCTCCACCTTCTTTCCGGTAGCCACATCGATGATGACCGGATAGTGCTGTGGCAGGACATCGCCCGGCTTGGCATACTCCTGCTTGTGGAGGATAGGCTGCAGCTGGTCGGCAGGCGAAGATTCTACGTAGTAGGCATAGCGTTTCTCTACCGGAACACGCTTGCATACGAAGATGTGCTTGCCGTCTGGGCTCCATTGGATGCGGTTGCTGTAATAGCATCCGATGGTACCATCCTGGGTAAGGATTCGCTTGGCTTCGGTATAAGGTTTTCCTGCCTCATGAACCACCACGTTGTAACCTTCGATGTAGGCTTCCATCTTGCCGTCGGGCGAAAGTACCGGATAGGCCTCCTTCTCCTCATCTACCTCCATCCAATGGCGCTCATGGCGTCTGCCAAACTGAGGCTTATAAGGGCGGCGAGGCTTGATGCCCAGCGCCTTCTCCATCGCTTCCTGCGAATCATAAGTCTTCATCTCATCCTTGTCGGCATCATAGGATACAAACTTCTTGCCCTGAGGAGTAGAAATCTGATAATGCAGTACGTGGGTGGAATCGCACCAAGCCGATGAACGTGCCCAATGGAACACGGAATCGGCAGAGAACTGATGACGCAGCGCATAGGCTCTGTTGTAATCTTCTAATGTGCCCTGTGCTGAAGCTGTAGCTGCCGGCATCGCCAAAGCTGCGCTCAACAGCGAAAGAGCTAAAATCTGATTCTTCATTATATTTAAAATTTTACTTGTTGATTTCTTAAGTATCGAACTTTCGTATATGGGGAGTTAGAGAAGTTAAGGGAAGTCCAATCCTTACTTCACTCTTACCTCATAAGGGAAACGGCGGGAAGATGGATCGAGCGAATGATTCGAAGGAGCTCCCATCACCACGAGATAGAGCGCCTTGAGAAGCTGGGACTTTGGAGCCTGAAACGAAACCTTTCCATTCATCGCATCACCCATCTGACCATAGATGCATTCATCAGTATCGGCGGTTACTCCCACCAATCCATAACGATAACCGATGGTGCGTGCCATCTTGTCCTTGGAAGCCTTGAACGCCTTACCCTCAGCATCGAGTGCTCTGAAATCTACAGTAACCTTCTTGCCTGCCTTCGGGATTTCCAGTTTGATGGCGTTGAAACCATAGTTCTCTGGAACCGAAGCTGTATCCGGACGGAGATAACCGTTCTTCTGCTTCAGCATCTTGGTGTCGAAGGTGCAGGCATAAGGACGGGTCTCCTTACGGGCATAATTGAAATCGAAGTCCACGAGATGACGGTAGCAGTCGAACATTTCATCATTAAACTGCTTCTGACTCATCTTATACTTCCGCTTGTAGGTAACAACCGGGTCCTCTCCTACTTTTCCCTCCCGATAGAGCTGGGCGATGCTTTCCAAACCATGCTTCTCAGCCCACCACTCTATCACGTATGGCGAATGATAGATGTTGTCCAGATGCAGATAACCCTTATGGGTAAGCTGTCTGAAGGCATCAAAATGAAACTTCTCGTCCGTTAGCCAGTCGGGATTCACTCTCCAGAGCATCCATTGGGATGTCATCTCGAAGAAACCGCTACCACCCCAGGCTTCACCCGTTTTGTCTGCCATAATCTGAAGCTGGAAACTGTGTCCCAACTCGTGAGCCAGACAGTTGAGTTTTTGATCTTGAATACGGTTAGGTGTTACCCAGAGCGCTCCGATAAAGTCATCGTAAGTTCCGCCGTAAGCTGTTCCTTCCAGCGAATAGTTCACCATCACCATCATCTTGTATTGGTCGCAGATGCTGCCCGGCAGAGAGAACTTCAGGGTGTCACGGAAGAAACGATAGAACCGTTCTACCTGAGTCTGCAGATTGCCCAGGTCGAATTTCATCGGTTTACCTTCGAGCGAAGGAGGATTCTGCGGATTGTCTCCGAATGGATTTTCCCAGAAATACACGATATTCTGGGTCTGTGCACTATGTCGCCAGCACCATCTCTCATCATCCTTATTGAAATCATAGGGTTTCAGAGAGTCCGGTACGAAGATGAGTTTCTGTGATGCAGAAACAGGATTTACGGGTCTGGTGGCAGGAGCCTCAGATGGGTCCTGCTGTGCCAGGACTGCAGTAGCCCAAGGCAAGGTTGCCGCTGTGAGTATCAGCGATAAAAAGATTCGTTTCATTTCGGTTATGATTTTTGCGTTATTTATATTTTTGCGTTATTTATTATTTTCGTTATTGATATTTCGCCACAAAAGTACTGATAATCTTGCAAAAACGCTCACAATATCGTCTAAAATGATATAAATATCGTATCTTCTCAAAGAACATCTCAGAGATTTGTCAAAAATTACATCAAAATGATAGATTTGTGCAAAAAAACTTGGGAGATATTATAAAAAGTCGTATCTTTGCCAAAAGAAATCTATAAAAAGAAATGATTATGAGATTATCAGAAGAACGATATATTAGCTTACTTACCGACTTTGGTTTCAAACGTATATTTGGAACAAAGCCAAACAAAGACTTGCTCATCAACTTTCTGAATTCACTTTTTGATGGAGAGCAAGTCATTAAGGATGTTCGCTACCTTAATAGCGAGCACGTTGGTGATGTTTTCGCTGAGCGCAAAGCTATCTTTGACGTGTATTGTGAAAATGAGAAAGGAGAAAAGTTCATCGTTGAAATGCAGAACGCCTTTCAGAAATACTTCAAAGACCGTTCTCTCTTCTATTCTACATTTCCTATCAGAGAGCAAGCACCAAAAGGACAGGATTGGAATTTCAAGCTAGACCACGTTTATACAGTAGCATTGCTCAACTTTGATTTTAAGGAAGAAGCTTTCGACCAAAAAGAAATCAATCACGATGTTGGCCTGCTAGACAAAAAGACATTCAAGGTCTTTAACGACAAGCTTTCTTTCAAGTATATTGAGATTGCCAAATTCAACAAAAGCGAGACTGAGCTAGAAACTCTGTATGACAAATGGCTCTATGTTCTCAAGAATTTACCCAAGCTTGAAAAACGTCCGAAAGCTTTAAAAGAGAGAATTTTCACGAAATTGTTTGAAGAAGCTGAAATCGCTAAATTCAGTCAACAAGAATTACGAGAATACGAGGATAGTCTTAAGGCCTATCGAGACATAAAAAATTCAATCGATACTGCGAAGGAAGAAGGCAGAAAAGAAGGCAGAAAAGAAGGTAGAGAAGAAGGCAGAAAAGAAGGCAGAGAAGAAGGCAGAGAAGAAGGCAGAGAAGAAGGTGTTGCCAAAGAAAAGTTGGCCACCGCCAAGCGTCTTTTCGGCATGGGGTTCACACTAGAGCAAGTTGCCAAAGGTACAGGTCTTTCAATAGAAGATATAGAGAGACTTGTTTAAACAATAATAAAACAAGGAAACCATCTGATAGCATTAGTTCTACCGGATGGTTTTCTTTTTAATACGAAACCTCAATATTATATTTCTTTATTATTTTGATGAAAGAATGCTTTCTTTAGTATTCTTAAAAGGCTAAAACACATAGCTGATATGATGTGAGAAGACCAATCTATCGCCTTAAAGAATTAGATGTATGCGATTGCTGCCATATGCCAGCAAGGTTGTCGGCATTTGCCAGCAAGATTGCTGGCATATGGCAGCAATGTTTCCGGCATATGGCAGCAACTATACAAATCAAGAAGTTCAAGCCAAATAAACGTAGAAGTATAACTGTTTAAGTAATGAGTTATAGGGTATTAAGACAACACATCTTACGCTTCGGATGCGTACGTATTAAAAGAAGAAACGAGAGTGTTATCAACATAAGCAAAGAAACAAAAAAGTTCCGTTGCATTCGCAAAACAACAGTTTTACGTCAGCAACGGAACTAACTATATTAACTATGCGAATTTCATCTTGATGGTAATAACAGCCTTATGCTGTTTACCATTCTTATTATAAACCATGGTTGGTTTGATGATATAAGTCTTGCCCTTTTCAGAAGCACCAGGCTTATGCCCCACAGTCAGGGCGTAGCCACCGGTATCATATTCGAAGTGAGATTTTCGTTCCGTCTCCCCAAACACCGGCAGAACCATCTTCTGCAATCCAGAAGCCGATTCCATTGGCAGAGTATGCATAAGATACTGAACCATCAGGGTTGGTCAAGCCCACAGCCACCTTGCCATCAGCAGGACCCGTAAAGCCCTCAGCTTTCACATCGCCAGCCTCCAATGTAGCACTTGCAATCTCAGAAGGCTGCAACTTGAATGCCTTTGCAATCTTCTCCATGACACCATTATTCAAGAGATTGAAGGTATGCAGAGGATAGCTTTCGCTGCTTGCGTCAAGACTTACCTCAAGTGAAGTCTCCAAATCAGTAGGGTCGCCTTCAGGTATCGTCACGTTGCCGAGCAAGTCTGTACCCGAGAACTTCACACGATAAGGCCATTGCTCATCATTGGTCTCATCATCATCCCAGGCATTACGATTATACTTATCAGGAGCAGCCAGTACACAGAGGTACAATCGCTCTGTATTGGCAGGAACTTCGTAGGTTGCTGTGCCCTTCTTGCCTGTATGCATCTCTCCATAATGAGACTTTCCATCCTTGGTGATTGCCACAAAACCATAACGATAATTCTTCTGAGTGTTGCTCTGTGAATTATACTTGGTCACATTACTTTTGGCATTACCATCTCCATCTACCACAGTACCAGGATCTGCAACTGCCAAAGCAGAACCAGGAGCTAACCCCTCAAGTGTAGCACTTACCTTGCCTGAAACAGGAACATTCAGCGGAATGAGATTGAAACCTGTTGTACCCGGACAGTTAGTATAAGCCACCTGATAATAACCATTGCTCTTATAAAGCTTGGTAGAGTAATTGATAGCCGCCTCCTTCTTATACTGATGCACAGCCTTGAAATCATAATCAGCACAATGAGCACTATACTCATACAAATCCTTGTAGAGGACATCAAGACTATTGTTGCAATAGATGCGCATATAAGTCTGGAGAGGATCCTCAGGATATTTGCTTTCTTTCCAGATACGGGCGTATGACGTAATGCCATGCTTTTCAGTAAACCAATACTGGAACCAGTAGCTGGCGTAACGCATGAACTCATGGTTGAAGTGGCGATGATGATTCTTCAGCCAAACAGCATAATGAGCATCCTGGTCGAAACACTCGTTAGGATAATCCTGGAACGACTGCCACTGAGCACATTGCTCCCAATAAGCACAACCACCTGCTCCATTTTCACCAAAGCCATAACGGAAACCTGCAGGCACCAACTGAGAACCATCAGCCTTATCTATTGGCATAGCCTCACCCGTGAAGAGCTTGTCGGCAGAAACCTGATATTGGAAAGAGTGCCCTATCTCATGACCGATGGTTGAACCAACCGGCTTGCAGGTAGATGGATTTACCCAAAGGGCACCGATTTTGTCATCATAGCCGGAACCAGTAGCAAGCCATTCTGTCTGAAAAAGGAGATAAATCTGCATCTTATGATTATCAAGAACCGATTTTCCCTGTCCCACAGTTGCCATACCGAGTTTCTCTACATTGGTCTTATAGAACTGCTCAGCCTTCTGCAACAAGTCATCAATATCCACACGCAAAGCCTCCGGTACAGATTCTGCATTAGGATCATCTCCAAATCCAGGCTCCCAAAATACAAAGAAGTGCTCGCTCTGCTTCATTCTCCACCACGACCATCTGGCATCGCTGCGGAGCATGTAATCAGGTCCCTTTTCAAATCCTTCATTCCAGTTAGCAGGACAATGATACTTGTTATAATCAACAATCTTTGATTTATCCATCACCTTCACTTCCGAAGGTTTGGGATTATCAGGAATATCAGTTCCTATGGAATCATTACTGGAACAGCAACTGCCCAATAACAATAAAAGGAACAAAGACAATATTGCCACGCTCCTCGTATTCTGTTTAACTTGTTTCATGATTTATGTTTTAAGTTGATTTTGATTAGATACAGAAATCTAAAGAGTTGAAAAAATATCGCCCAATAGCTTATGTGTTTTGCTATTGGGCGAATATAATTCAGTAAAACGAGACTATCTCGCTACTTCTGAGTTCCTTCATAAGGAGCACCATCCAAGTTTGGACATTTGTTCAACTCATAACGAGGTACCGGCATCCAATACATAGCATCCCTGAAGCTACGCTGCTGAAGAACAGTTTCATCATGTGTATAAAGCATGGTACCATCCTTCATCTTATAGATCTTCATAGCTGTAGGAAGATTATCCCCAGAATATGTTTCTGGCATTTTCTTCCAACGACGGAGATCGAAGAAACGTTGTCCCTCGAACATCAACTCTACACGACGCTCATATTCGTATTCAGCACGCAAGTCCTTACCAGTTGCAGCAGGAAGTCCTACACGCTGACGAACCAAATTGATATACTTCAAAGCCTCAGCCTTATTGCCAAGCTCCATCTGGCACTCAGCATAGTTCAGATAGATTTCAGCCAAGCGGAAGAAAATCCAAGGAGTAGTATCCACCTCATCCTCCTGATCTGTATTGTAAGCAGGATTCAGGAACTTCTTCATATAGTATCCGGTCTTGGTTGCATTCCAGTACTCATCATCTGTATTGAGAGCAGAAGAATTACCACCTTTTACACCTTCTTCACCTGGTTCAAACACACCAATTTCACGATTGTCATCACCATATCCCCATTTCGAGCCATCATAGATAAAGTTAGCATAGAAACGCAACTCACGACCTACGTATGGCGACTGGGTAGTTGCTTGAATGGTTGCATTATTATAAACAACGCCCGCATCAGTAACCTCAGCTTTCTTGATAGAATACTCCTTGACGTCCTTCATTTCAAACTTACTACCATCAGCATTCTCATAAACATCAGCAGCCTGATAAGTTGGCAACCATACACCCCAACCATGACCGCCAGCAAAGGCACCCATAGGAGCTTGGAAAAGATAGTTTAATGCACCACCCTCTGGATCCTTGGTATTATAAAGCTTCTCAAAGATGATCTCCGGATTCTCTGCATCATAGAACAAAGCCGCATAATCATCAGCATTGCTGACAGAAGGCAAACTATAAGCATTTAAATCTATGACTGCCTTATTGGCATCAGCAGCAGCCTGCCAACGTTCCTTAGAAGGAGTTCCAAAGAGAGGACTTGCCTTATAAAGCAAAGTACGAGCCTTCACCGCAAGAGCAGCACCCTTGGTAGCACGACCGAAGTCATCACTCGATGCATATTGTACAGGTAAGATATCGGCTGCACGATCACAATCCTTGCAGATAGAGTCAGCTACCTCATCCATCGGAGCACGGGTCTGTTCCCACTGTGAATCAATATCGAATGTATGATATACCAAAGGTACACGACCATAAAGCGAATACAACTGATGATAGAAGAATGCACGAAGGAAATAAGCTTGTCCCTCGATTTGCTTTTTCTTAGTTGTCTCTGTATTACCAGAAGCAGGCACCTTACCGATATTCTCCAACAATTCATTTACCTGCTTAATTGCCTTGTAGTAAAAATACCAGGTATTACCACGAGCCTCTGAGTATCCCACATTATAGTTATCACAAGATACAGTACCCATAGTATAAACCTCTGTGGCATAACCTGTACGATGATATACATCATCTGTATAGCTTGAGAATGGCACACCGTTTTCATTTTCACCCTCTACATATGTGTAGCAATCATTAAGGGCGGCATTAGCCAAATCAACATTACTCCAGACTGCAGCATCAGAGATCTTATTACGAGGATCTACATCTAGAAAGTCGGAGCAGGATGCCATTATCAAACCCACACAGAAAATGGCACCACCTTTTAATATATTGTATTTCATGTTATCTACTATTTAAATATTAGAATGCTAAATTAAGACCAAAAGTCCATGAACGCTGAATAGGATAACCCTTGATTCCATCAGTCATCTCAGGATCGAAAATCTTCATACTATCAATAGTGAAGAGATTGTTACCATTCACGTAGATACGGGCATTGCTCAAGCCTATATGCTGAATCAGAGTTTTAGGGAAGGTATAACCTATTTCCATAGACTTCAATCGAACAAAAGAAGCATCACGCAACCACCAGTCTGAATCCAGCACATTACGGGTATCAACCTGAGATACAGACATAAAAGCACGTGGATATTTTGCATTGAGTCTTTCTGATTCAGAAGCATCTTCTCGCCAACGGCCATCATAGAACTCCTTAGCCATATTCATAGTTGGCTTCACGAGAATCTGTGCATCAGCCTGTCCCTGGAAGAAAGCTGTGAAGTCGAGACCTTTCCAAGAACCACCGAGAGTCAGACCGAACATCCAGCGTGGAGTAGCACTCTTATCCGTACGAACAGCATCATCCCAAGTTATCTGCTTGTCGCCATTGGTATCCTCAAAAATCAAGTCACCAGGTTTTGCCCCAGGCAAATGAATAGATTTATCTACTTCCTCCTGAGTCTGATAGATGCCCTTGGCATGATAAAGTGTATAGCCATCCATAGAATGACCTGTCACACGCTGCCAAGCCACAGTCTTCACAGCCTCATCCATATAGACTACCTTATTCCTTGCATAAGTAACATTGGCAGATACATTCCAAGAGAAATCACCCTTGCTATCCTTATAGAAAGCAACTGCTTCGAAACCTGTATTATCTACCTTACCGAGATTCTCTGAAGGCAAAGTCAAACCAGTATAGGTTGGAACAGAAGCATTACGAGTAATCAAGATATCACGACGGGCAGACTTAAACCAGTCGAAATCCAAACCAAACATTCCATTCAAGAACTGAGATGAGAAACCGGCATTCCAAGAATGAGCCTTTTCCCATGTTACCAATGGATTAGCTGAAGTTGTAGCAAACACACTCTGCACCAAAGATGGAGTTGTTCCGAATGCATAAAGGTTATTTGCCCGATATGAGAAAGTTGACAAATACTGATACGCAGCAATATTGTCATTACCCATCATACCATAAGATGCCTTCAACTTCAAGAAGTTTACGGCTTTACTCAAAGGCTTAAACCAATTTTCCTCAGACATTACCCAACCAGCAGACAAAGAAGGGAACAAGCCCCATCGATGACCTTTGGCAAAGTTCATGGAACCATCATAACGCAAAGTTGCCTCTGCGAGATACTTATCCTTATAGTTATAGTTCACACGACCGAACCAGTTCTGGCGAGCGAACTCATCAGAATAGCCACTATTATCCTTGTCTGAATCCTTTGTTCCACCAAAGTTCAAATCAGGAAGAGCTGTTGACAGAAAGTTCTTACGATAGCCGCTCACAGAATTATATTTGTACTTCATCTGCTCGTATGACACGAAAGCATCTACCTTATGATCTCCAAAACTACGAGTATAGCCAATACGCGCATTCAATGTAATTCTGTCTGAGTTAGATGACCATGAATCTACAGAAATACTTCCTGTTGAACTTCTCAAATTCTCATAACTGTCAGTATCAGAATTATACTGATAGATATCAAATGGATTATTCATCGTCTTTCCATTATTAAACGAGAAGTCAAGCGCTGCATAACCTTCTGCATACAATCCCTTGGTCAGTACATCCAAGTCAATACGAACCTTTGGCTTCAGATTCAAAGTATTATTGGTTGTGGTACTCTTACCAGGAATATCAGAAATCATCAAGACTGCGTTATTGGTTACACCATCGAATCCCTTGCGGAGCAATCCGTTAGGATAATAAGGTGCCGACATAGGATTAGTAGTCAGGAAATAACCAAACATATCCTCTGTAGAACGTACACCACGGTCGCGGGTTTCACGACGACCCAAGATGTCCATACTCAACTTAATGCTCTTGTTGATTTGTGCATCAAGATTTGTGGTAAACTGATATTGCTTATATTTCTGCGGACTATTCTTGTAAATAGGATCCTGCTGTATATATTGAGCAGAAGTATAGAAAGACATTTTCTCTGTACCACCGCTAATAGAAAGACTATGCTGGGTATTGGTAGCCCAATCCTGTGCTACAGCATCCCACCAGTTGGTATTTGGGAAGCTAATCTGGTCAGAACCATCCTTGATTTTCAGCAAAGCCTCTTCCGGATAGGTAAGTGCAGCTCCTCGGTTCTTATCAAACTCATTGGTATAAGTAGCATACTCATAAGCATTCAACATCTTAGGGATGCGAGTTGGCTGAGAGAAAGATACCGTACCATCATACTTCACCTGTACCTTACCAGCCTTACCACGCTTGGTAGTAACGAGGATAACACCATTGGCAGCACGCGCACCATAAATGGCAGCAGAAGCATCCTTCAATACGGAAATACTCTCAATATCATCCGGATTCAAGCGACCGAAAGAACGATCGGCAACACCATCTACTACAATCAATGGGGATGTATCACCCATTGTACCCTTACCACGAATAAGAATATTGGCATCATCAGCACCAGGCTCACCTGTACGGGTATTGGCGATGACACCCGCTGTCTTACCAGCCAGGGCATTAGTAATATTGGTAGCAGCCATCTTACTCAACTCGTCACTACCAATAGAAGATACAGAACCAGTAAGGGTTGCCTTCTTCTGGGTACCATAACCTACGACAACCAACTCATCCAGAAGCTTGTTGTCTGCCTGCAGAGTAACCTTGCCACCCTTGACGATGGTTATACTCTTATATCCAATATAGGAAACTACAACAGGAGCATTGCTTTTCTTGATCTGCAAGGTATAGTTACCATCAAGATCGGTAACAGTGCCATTCTTGGCATTGCCTTTTTCTACAACGCTTGCACCAATAATAGGTTCTCCCTGTTCATCTACAACCACGCCTTTGATAGTGGTACCATTCTGCTGAACAGATTGTACAGAAGGATTTGATAAGGTCTCACTTGCTGCTAGAGTAGGTAATGCCCCCCACATGCAAGGACCAAACACGCGATGGCTTTAACATAAGCTTGGCTATGAACAAAGCCTGAAATTTTTTGTGTCTGTCTCATTTTTTATTTTTGCTAGGTTTATTATTGTTTAAATTTCGATTGCAAAGTAACACAATATTTTGTATATTATGCTACATTATCGTCTAAAAAAGTGAAAATATCGTCCAAACCTGGCGATTTAGACGATATTTTCGTCTTTTAAGCCGATTTTGTTACACTTAAATGTTGTCTATTCTAAATGATGTCTTTGTTGTCTTTAATGTTTTATTGTTTTGTTGTTTCTATGTCTTTATTGTTTCATCGCCTTCTTCAGTTTTCCCACAGCGGCATGAATCATGTCGTGAGTTCCACTTCCGTCGGTTACGTATTTCTGAACCATTCTGCCATAACTGATGGCTTCCTTGAGTTCCTCGCTGGTGTTGTCATCCGGCCATCCGGCACGGCGAAGCAGACCGGAAAGTTCTCGGAGGTCTTCCATCTCTGCAAGATTGCCAGGGCGCATCGTGTTGATGGCACGGTTCAGGATGGCAGTAGTACCTTCCAGTTCGTCCTGGGTTACCTTCTTCTTGCCCTTTGCCACCAGCTCCTGTGCCTGAGCCATTACCTTCTGCATGCGTTCATAGCCGAACGGTGCCCATGGAGCATACTCCGGAACCTTCTGCGAAAGGGCATTCCACTTCTCCTGGTCAGCCTTGCGCTCTGCGGCAAGATTCAGGAGAGAATTCAGTTCGGTGAAATCTATCTTCACCTTCTTGCTCTTCTTGCTCTTGGCATCGGTCAAGTTGATGCGGTAGTAGTGGGTACTGTTGGCGTTGCGATAATAGTCTGGCTGGAATTCCTTGCCATCCAGTTTCAGGGTAAGGAGATTGGCTCCTGAACCTGTTGTCACGCCGTTCGATTCGCCCACGATGATATTACTCAATCGGGAGTCGATGTTCAGCGTAGCCTGGTTCCAGGTCTGTGCGCCTGTACCCGCCATCACCAATGGTCCGTACATCAGGGTTCCTACCCAGGATGTCTTCAGCGGAGTACCGTCCAGGCTCGCCACATCGCTCGAAAGCTTGTCGGCACCATATTCGATATGCTTGCTGAATGGCATGTCGATTTCCACGACATCACCCACCTTCCAATGCTTCTGCTCCAGTTCTACATAGGTGCTAGGCTGATAGCTCTTCGCCACCTCCTTGCCGTTCACCTTGATGGAGAAACCTTGCGTAGCCCAATATGGCACACGGAGTTTCAGGGTGAAATTGCCCTCGCCTTCCGTAATTTTGATGGCTGAATGCTGTGCCGGCCACAGGCAATCCTGCTTGATGGTCACGCCCTTCTCCTTCCAACGGAGGGTGGTTGGCATATAGAGTCCCACCCAGAGGGTGTTGTCGTTGGCGAAATATGCCGACTGCTGGTACTTGGTATGGTTTTCAGAACCTGTACCGCCGCAGCAGGTGCTCTGAGGAGTCTCGTTGCCGAATGGTTTGGTGGCATTCAATCCTACCGCATACTGATAGCAGGTCTGATACTGCTCCGGATTGAGGGAACCGATAATCTGATTATACAGCGTGCGCTCGATATAGTCGAGATACTGCGCATTATCAGGGTTATAACAGTTCAAATCCTTGCTCAACTTGACGAGGTTATACGCGCAGCAGGTTTCGTTGATATCCGGATAAGCCTGCGATTCGCCTTCCTGCAGTCCGTTGGTTGCCATACTCAGAATCTGGGTATATGGCTGGCGGAACATCTCTCCATTTCCTACACCACCCATCGCATACATGTATCTGCCCTGCACCAGTCTCCAGAAGTTCTCAGCCAGATTGTAATAGTATGGCTTCTGATTGCTTTTGTAACTGCGCAGCGCTCCGATAATCATCGGAATATGCTGGTTGGCATGGCGGGTGCGGATGTCATCGATGTTCTTGCTCAGCGGATCATAGAACTTAGGTGCGTCAAAACAGTTGGCTGCCTCGAGGAGTTTTGCCTTTTCATCCGGATTGGAAACCATCTCGGAAAGTCGGGAGAGCGATTCGCTCATACCTCCCACCTCACCGGCGATGTACATGTCCCACATCTCGTAGCGGTTACCCGGCTTGGCTCTGCGCTCATCCTGGGTGCCGTTCTGCTTTACATAAGTGCGGTAGTGCATGCGGTTCCATACCCAGAGTCCCATATCCTTGGCGATGAGGAGAGCCTTATCGCAGATTTCCTTATCATCAAAGTAGGTTGCAATGTCTATCAGACCGGCAAGCTGCTTGTGTACGCTGTAATAAGGTGCCCAAACCCAATCGGAGTTGTTGTAGGCACGATACATTTCTATCAGGGCGCAATGCTGAGCCGGAATAGCGTTGATGTAACCGTAACCATACAGTTCAGGGTGCTTCTTATACTCATCAAAAGCAGCCCAGGTACCCTTCATCTCTCTGAGTTCTGCCTCAGGAGCGAAATCACGAGCCTCCCAGTTGCGCTTCAGTTCCTTATTATATACGAAGGTCTTCTCCTGACACTCTCGCAACTCATTCACCATTCGGGTGATGTTCTTGCGGAGGATTGCTTTCTGCTCTGGGTTGGTTGCCACGGCGTATGCCTGTGCGATTGCCGACATATAGTGGCCTGATCCATGACCCTTGAGCTTGGTGTCTGGCGAATCCCAGCCATCACTTTTGGTATAGCCCTCGGTACTGAGTCCGTAGGTATCGCAATAATTGTAGAGTTGCTGGGTAACATCCCAGGAACAGATCTCACGAAGTGCCTCATCACGGTTGTGGGTGAGTCGGTTGTCACCATCTATGCTCACATCAGCGAGTGAGAAGGTATGAGCCACTTCCTTTTCAGGAGTCTGATAGCCTCCTGCCACCACCTTGATTTGTGCCTTGACAGGATAACCATTGTCGGTAGTCTCATCACCAATCACAAAACCACCTATCTCATATTGGCTCCCGGCAGGATGCTTCTGTGCATCAGCCTCAGCCTGCTCATCAGCAAGCGGAGCGTTAGCCCAGCGCACCTGGCGATACTCTGAATAACCATCAGAATAGGTTACCCATATGAGATTAGGAAGTCGGGGAACTGTGCCCACCGGACAATCCACTGATATTGCCTCCACCTTAGAGATGGTGCGATAAACAGTGGCTGCCGTTGTCATGGATGGCAAACTGGCTACACCTATCAGTAATGTAAACTGCTTTAAATCCATATCTTCTAGGTTTATTATTGTTTCATTTATTTTTCTGGCTGCAAAATAACAGAAAAAATCAACGAAGTCCTAAAATTATCGTACATAAAGATACAATTATCGTCTAACAGGATACTTGTGATACGATATTTTCATCATTTTGGACTTTCTTTGCATTACATAAACAATTCTATTCGTAAATTTGCAGCAGAAATAAAAACTTGTGGTAATCCGGTAATACAGGCATTGCCACCAAGCAAACAACAAAACGGACAAAACAACAATAAACCTAGAAAGTTATGGTTAAGAAACTCTTTTTCATCGCCACCTTATTATATATAGGGGCAACAGTATCGGCAGAGAACTATCTGGTGAAATCACCAGATGGTAAAATCGTAGCAGAACTCAACACCAACAAGTCTCTCTCTCTTCAATTTAAATACAATGGCTCCATTCTTTTACAGGAGTCTTCAATAGGTGTAACGCTGAACGATGGAACGGACATGGGTAAGAATCCGAAGGTAGCAAGTCACAAGCTTAGCAACCATAAGGAAACCATCCATGCGCCATTCTATCGTCAGCAAAACTTTGAAACAGCATATCAGGAACTGAATCTGAAACTGAAGAATGGTTTCGGCATCATCCTGAGAGCTTACGATGAGGGAGTGGCTTACCGATTCTATACCCAGCGAAAAAGCAAGACCATCATACTGAATGAAACCGCCGCCTACCAGTTTGGCAAGGACAAGAAAGCATGGTTGCCATACACTACGACACCAGAAAAGCCTTTTGCCATGGCTTTCCAGAATATCTATCACGAAACACGGCTCGATACCGCTAAGCAGGATTTGGCTTTTCTCCCGGCAACCATAGATTGCGGAAAGGCGAAAGTCACTATCCTGGAGAGCGACCTGGAGAAGTATCCGGGCATGTGGCTGAAGGCTAACAGCAGCGAACAGGATAAAGAGAAGGGAATTCTGAGAGCCGCCTTTGCTCCCTACCCTAAGGAGATGGCGTACCACCCTTGGCGACACATGAGCCACGTAAAGAGCACCTGCGATTACATCGCAACCAGCACCGGCAAACGCAATTATCCTTGGCGCATCTTCGCCATCACAGAGCACGATACCCAGATGCCAACCAACAACCTGGTGTACGCCCTGGCTGCTCCCAACAAGATAGGCGATACTTCCTGGATCAAACCGGGCAAGGTGGCCTGGGACTGGTGGAACGACTGGAATCTGAAAGGTGTGGATTTCAAGGCAGGCATCAACTTCGATACTTACAAATATTACATAGATTTTGCTCATAATCACGGTTTGGAATACATCATCCTTGATGAAGGATGGTACAACTCGAAAGAGGGAAGCATTCTGAAACCAATAGACGATATCCAGTTGCCTAAGCTCATAGAATATGGTAAGAGCAAGGGCGTGGATATCGTACTCTGGGCAGTCTTCAACGTGATGGACGAGAACCTGGAAACCATCTGCAAGAACTATGCCGATATGGGCATCAAGGGATTCAAGGTGGATTTTATGGACCGCGACGACCAGACCGCCATCGAAATGGTGGAACGTCTGGCTGCCTGCACCGCCAAGCATCATCTCATCCTCGACCTGCACGGCATCTACA
>OGZU01000180.1_pt1 | contig 19682 bp, 10 predicted proteins | sample 1576871 | NCBI WGS metagenome assembly OGZU01 (sample SAMEA3541580, study PRJEB24748) | human gut metagenome | biome: human gut; feature: human-associated habitat; material: faeces | place: China | collected 2012
CCGACAAGAAGCAGGGTGCTTATTGTACCGTGTTCCGATTGCACATGGATCCATGCTGGACCAACGATCCGGCAAAGAAAGTAGAAAACGAGGCTGATATCTCGGCATTCAAAATGGCGCGCTACCGACTCTATCTGCAGAAACTCTATATCCCATTAATTAAGGATGCCATCGCCCACGGGCTCTACGTCATCGTACGTCCACCGGGTGTCTGTCCACAAGACATTAGTGTTGGCGATAAGTACAACCGCTATCTCAAGTCGGTATGGAAGGCCTTTGCTGCCGATGAGTATATTCAGCAGAATTCGGGATTGATCTCCATTGAACTTGCCAACGAGCCGGTGAGGGTTCATCTGAGGGATGGCTCTAATTCGGATAAAGCATTACACGATTACTTCCAGCCGGTAGTAGATGTGATTCGCGAACAAGGTTTCAAAGGCATCATCTGGGTACCAGGTGCGGGTTATCAGAGCCAGTATCAGAATTACGTCAAGTATCCTATCACCGATAGCGAGGACAACTTCTCTTATGCAGTACATGTTTATTCCGGGTGGTATGGAAATATGACCGATAAGAATTACGATCACGATACTTTCATCCGCAACTTCAAAAGTCAGGTGCCGATGGTAGAGACGAAGCCTATCATGGTAACGGAGATAGACTGGAGTCCGGAAGATCCGGACAAGGCGAGCGAAGGTCACTACAATGAGTGGGGACAGTGGACACAACCTAACTTGGGAAGCTGGGCAACAGCATCTATCTCGAAATGGGGATTGGCATGGAAGGCAGTTCACGACCACTTTGGCAATATCGGAATGACGATTACCCATCCACAGGAATATTACGATATTGATGTATATCTTAAAACGGGCAAGGTGATTCCAGGTTTCCAGAATGCCAAGAAACACGGATTGTTCGAAGAGTGTTGCGGCTATGCCTGTATGAACTGGTATAAAGAGTGGTATTTGAAACAAAATACAACAGGAATTAAACAATTAGAAACCCAGGCAGACGTGGTTTCCACCTTATATTATAATATAGAAGGAAAAGAAGTTGAAAAGCCAACTGCAGGTGTTTATATAATAAAACAACTGTTAAGTAATGGAAAAATACGTTCTCGCAAGGTTTTTCTAAAATGATAAACTTTCTGTTACACCACGCAAAGTATGTTTCGAAAGAAATCCATACCTTTGCCGCCGTGAATAAACAGTTTTTGTGCACGCCTAAATTTTTAAAGCATAAATCAAAAATGAATAGAACATGATTGAACAAGTGTTAACAATGAAACGGACAGCAGCCTTATGCTTGGTGGGAGCTTTCTGCAGCCTGAATGCTCAGGCACAGAAGATCCAGGTCAAGGGTAATCTTGTTGACGGTACAGGTGAGCCTCTGATAGGTGCCACTGTAAAAGTGAAAGGTAATGCCAGCATCGGTGCGGTCACCGACTTAGATGGTAATTTCAGTATCAGTGTTCCTTCAGAGAATTCTATCCTCGTATTTACATACGTAGGTATGAAGACCAAGGAAGTAAAGATTGGTACGAAGAGAGAGTTCAAACTTACTCTTGAAGACGACAACGCCATCGGCGAAGTTGTAGTCGTTGGTTATGGTCAGCAGAAGAAGGCTTCTGTCGTAGGTTCCATCACCCAGACTACTGGTGAGGTTTTGGAGCGTGCAGCTGGTGTCAGCGACGTTGGTTCAGCCTTGACAGGTAACCTCCCAGGAGTTGTTACAATCCAAGGCAATGGTATGCCTGGTGAGGAGGAACCTCAGATTATCATCCGTGGTTCTAGTTCATGGAACAATTCCGACCCTCTCGTTCTCGTTGATGGTATTGAACGTCCTCTGAGCAGCGTGGACATCTCTTCTGTGGAGAGCATCTCTGTACTGAAGGATGCTTCTGCTACTGCAGTCTATGGTGTGAAGGGAGCCAATGGTGTCATCTTGGTTACCACCAAGCGTGGTCAGGAAGGCAAGGCTAAGATTGACATTGGTTTCAATGCTACGTTGAAAGCTCCTTCTAAGTTGCCTAATAAGTACGACTCTTATGATGCGTTGATGCTTCGCAACCAAGTGGTAGAACGTGAACTGGGCATTTATCCTGAAGGTGTTTCATATCTTCGTCCTCAGTCTTTTATAGACAACTATCGAAACCAGACTACGCAGGAGCAGCGTGAACGTTATGCCAATGTGGATTGGCAGGATGCACTTTTCAAAAAGTCTGCTATGTCCTATAATGCGAACGTGAACGTGAGTGGTGGTACAAAATTCGTTAAGTACTTCGCTTCTGCTGATTTCGTGCATGAGGGTGACCTCTTCCGTGAGTATGACAATGGTCGTAACTACAACTCTGGCTATGGATACAATCGTATCAATGTTCGTAGTAACTTGGACTTTGCCATCACAAGTAGCACTACTTTGAAGGTAAATGTGGCTGGTAGCAATGGCGTAAGAAAAGCTCCTTGGAGTAACATGAGCAATAGTGAGTGGCAGATTGGTCAGCAGTGGGCTGGTGCTTATAACATCGCCCCAGATGTGTTCTTGCCACAATATTCTGACGGCACATGGGGATTCTATCCATCTGCTTCCAATGTAAGTAACTCTGCACAGAATCTTGCTATCGGTGGTACAGCACAGGCTACAACCACTCGTATCAATACAGACTTTACCCTTGAGCAGAAATTGGATTTCATAACCAAAGGCTTGAATTTCCGTGGTACTATCTCTTGGGATAATGTTTTTGTTGAGACAGGACGAGGTATCAATGACTTGAATAATGAAGCCCAGACTAAGTATATTGATCCTGAAACAGGTCAGGTTACTTATGGTAAAGAACTTGAAGGAAATAATAAGTTCGATTGGCAGCAAGGTGTGAACTGGTCAACGGAAGGTGGTTCTGTAGATAATAACCAGACTGTTCGCAACCTCTACTATCAGTTGCAGCTCAACTGGGCTCGCAAGTTTGGACAGCATGATGTATCAGCCATGGGATTGTTCTCACGTCAGGAGAATGCACGTGGTAGCGTGATGCCAACTTACCGTGAGGACTGGGCGTTCCGTGCTACCTATAGCTATGCAGGTCGTTATAACATCGAGTATAATGGTGCCTATAACGGATCAGAAAAGTTCAGCAAGGACAATCGTTTTGCCTTCTTCAATTCAGGTGCTATCGGATGGACCATCACTGAGGAAAACTTCATGAAATCTCTGCGTGACAATCACATCATCGATATGTTGAAGTTCCGTGCTTCCTATGGTGAGATTGGTGATGACAACATAGGTGACCCATTTGATTCTAGTCGTCGCTGGTTGTATATGAGCCAGTGGGCGTATGGCGGCAAGACTACGATGGATCTCGACCATACAGAGAGCATCTATACATGGTATCGACAGAACACTCTTGGAAATGATAATGTGAAATGGGAAACAGTTAAGAAAACCAACTTCGGTATTGATTATGGTTTCTTGGGAGGCTTGATTACTGGTTCTTTGGATTTCTTCTGTGATCGTCGTAATGACATCTTGATTTTCGGCTCCAACCGTTCCGTTCCTTCTTATTTCGGAACGACAGCACCTACTATTAATAAAGGTAAGGTTCGTACTAGTGGTTACGAGTGGGAATTGAAACTTAATAAGGTGTTTGCTAATGGCTTGCGACTCTGGGGTAATTTCAATATGACCCATGCCAAGAATAAGGTAATTTTGAAGGATGATGCCATCCTTACTCCAAATTATCAAAAGGAGGCAGGATTTGCCATGAATCAGTATCACTCTTATATAGATAAGGGCTTTATCAATAATATTGATGATTTGATAGGTTCTCCGGCGCACGACTCCAATGACAATCATCGTTTGGTTGGTGACTATTACATTGTTGATTTCAATGGTGATGGTGTTGTTGATAGCAAGGACTCGGCTCCTGTAGGTTATAGCAGTAGTCCGCAGAACACCTATAATGCTACTATTGGTTTCGAATGGAAGGGGTTCTCTGCTTTCGCTCAGTTCTATGGAGTAACTAATGTGACCCGTGACGTAGGATTGGGAAGTTTTGGTAATAAGCTTGATAATGTTTATGATATTGGTACTTGGTGGAATAAGAATCAAACCAATGCAGAATGTGTCCTCCCTCGTTGGGGTGCCACTGCTTCAAGTTACTCCGATGGTACACAATATATGTATGATGGCTCTTACATTCGTTTGAAGAATGTCGAGATTGCTTATACCTGGACCAAGGGTTGGATTAAGGCATTAGGCGTAAACTACCTCAAGATTTACTTGAATGGTAATAACCTCTGGCTCTGGACTCGTATGCCTGATGACCGTGAGGCAAACCTCGGTGGTGGTGGCTGGTTGGGAGCATACCCTACGGTTCGCCGCTTCAACTTAGGTGTTAAATTCTCATTGTAATTATTAAAAAAAATATTCAGATGAAAAATAAGATAAAGACATTATTGTTGACGGGATGCGTCTCGCTGGCTCTCGGTACTTCGCTGAGTTCTTGTCAAGACTACTTGGACAAGGAGCCAGACTCAACAGTTTCTGCAGACGATGCCTTTGCCAATTTCCGTAATTTCCAAGGTTTCGTTGAGGAAATATACAACTGTATCCCTGATAAAGAGAAATGTAACTATTGTCCTTCATGGAACTGGGGTGATGATGAAATCTTCAATCCTGAGGCTGATAATAGAATGACCCATCAGGTTGATTTAGGTAACTTCCGTGCATGGGAATCTACTGGTAACTGGTTAAAGCGTGATGGTGCTTCTACTTCCACTAATAAGTTCGACCACGGTATTTGGAACCATGCGTGGTATTGCATCAGAAAATGTAATCTCGGTTTACAGAATATCGACAAGTTTGTGACTGGAAGTGCTGAAGAGAAAAAACTGATAGAGGGTCAGCTCTATTTCTTCCGTGCATGGTGGCATGAGGAAATGATGCAGTATTTTGGTGGTATGCCTTATGTGGATACTTATCTCGATGCCAATGCCGAGCTGAATTTGCCACGCCTTTCTTATCAGGAATGCGCTGATAAAGCGGCAGCAGATTTCCGCAAGGCTGCCGATTTGTTGCCTATTAATTGGGATAAGACTTCTGCAGGTGCTGCCACACAAGGTAAGAATGATCTTCGCATCAATAAGATCATGGCTCTTGGTTATCTTGGTAAAACCTATCTTTGGGCTGCTAGTCCTTTGATGAAGAATGGTGCGCAGACTGGTGCCAGCAAGAATGGCAAGACTTATGATTATGATCAGGAATATGCTAAGAAGGCAGCTGAGGCTTTTGGTGAACTGCTCTCTCTTGTAGAAGCTGGTCAGACACAATATGCATTGGCAGAGTTTAAGTACAAAGACATCTACAATCATGAGAAATCTGATGATGCCAATAGCTGTTTTTCTGATATATTCTATACCAAGAAGCAGAACTGGAAAATGCCTGGAACGGTTGAAGCTATCTTCCGTGGTCCATCTCCTGATTTTAATGGCTCTAACTGGAACACCTCTAAGGTCTTTGGCCCTAAGGTACAGAAAGTAGTTGCTCATGATAATGTCATTCACCAACCTACGGCCAACCTTGTAGAGGCTTATGGAATGGCTAACGGAGAACCAATCTATTTGGTTGAGAATGGTCAGTATGTACTCAATCCAAAGTCTGATTTCGACCCTAAGCATCCTTTCAAAAATCGTGATCCCCGTTTCTACCACGATATCGTCTTTGATGGTTTTAAGTATTTGAACGGATCACCTGGTCAGTATGCAGATTTACAGTATTGCCAATTATATACGGGTGGTAATATGCGCCCTATAGAAAATGCAAGCCGTACGGGTTATTTCATTCAGAAGTTGGTGCCTCATACTTGTAATGAAGTGGATAAAGATTACGACTGGGGTGCAGCTTTCCACTGCTATTTGCCATATATGCGTCTTGCAGACATATACTTGATGTATGCAGAGGCTTGTGCTGCATTCGGTGGTGCTACTGGCAAGTCTTCAAACTTTGGTAAGACCGCAGAAGATGCAATTAATACACTTCGCGACCGTTGTGGTGCTGGTCATGTTGCTCCAGAATTTGTTGCAGACAACCATAAGTTCATGGACGAGGTCCGTCGTGAGCGTGAGGTAGAACTTTCTTTCGAAGGATTCCGTTTTTGTGACTTGCAGCGTTGGTTGCTTCTGACAGAGGCACCATATAATCAAAAATTCTCACAGGAGTTTGACCGTGTGGAAAGTGCAGACTTCTATAAGAATCATGATCCTAAGGACGCTGAGGTTGCCAATTATCGCAGAGAGTTGATATTGACTCGTAATTTCAATACCAAGCACTATTGGTTCCCATTGCCAATCAAGGAGACTCAGCTCTATCCAGAGTTTAATCAAAATCCTGGCTGGTAAGGTTTAAAATTATAAATTAGTAATACTAAATGAATAATGATAGTATGAATTCAAGATTCAAATCATATAATTATAAGCTTTTTGTAGCAAGTCTTGTGGCTTTGGCTCCTCTTGGTGCCAATGCCAAGACTGCACAGACAAGCGAATCCGATACAGCCAGTGCCGACAAGGAGATGGTTCAGGTGGCTTACCGAAAGGTAGCCAAGGATGACATCTTGGGCGGTGTGTCTGTAGTCGATGTAGAGAACTTGATGAAGAAGAATTACCATACTTATAGCCTCGACAATATGCAAGGTTATGTAGGTGGTTGGAATGGCAATTCTCTCTGGGGTATGGATGCCGACAACGCTGGTTATCTCGTCTTGGTAGATGGTGTGCCTCGTGAAGCTAATAACGTTCAACCAAGTGAGATTGCACAGATTTCTTTCCTCAAGGGTGCGCAGGCTGTGGTGCTCTATGGTAGCAAGGCTGCCAAGGGTGCTGTAGTCATAACCACCAAGCGTGGTCATAATGACGGCTTGAAGGTCGAGGTGCAGGCTAATGCAGGTTTGAATGTAGCAAAGTCTTATCCTGAGTATCTTAGCAGTGCAGAGTATATGACTCTCTATAACGAGGCTCGTCGTAATGATGGTCTGTCTGAGCTTTATTCTGCTGAGGACATCTATAATCATGGAGCAGGTTTGAACCCTTATCGTTATCCTAATCTCGATTTCTATTCTTCTGATTATCTCAGAAAGATGAACAGCCGTTATGAGGCTACTGCAGAAATCAGCGGTGGTGGTAAGCGAGCTCATTTCTATAGCAATATCAACTATTATCGCCAGGGCGATTATTTCAAGTTTGGTGAGGCTAAGAATAATAATACCCAGCGCTTCAGCGTTCGTGGTAATGTGGATATAGACATTACTGATGATATTAAGGCTTGGGTCAACTCCAGTGCAACCTTCTATGATTCTCATTCTGCAAAGGGTAATTACTGGGAAGCTGCTTCTACTTGGCGTCCTAATTTTCCACAGAATGCAGCTCCTCTTATCTCCATAGATATGATAGCCCCTAATGCTAAGGCTGCTTGGGACTTGATGAGCGTTGCGAAGTTGGTTGATGGCAAATACTTCCTTGCTGGTACTCAGGCAAACTCCTCCAATGTTTTTGCTGATATCTATTCTGCAGGAAGTAGTAAATTTACTAGTCGTCAATTCCAGTTTGATACGGGTGTCAATATCAACTTGCACAAGGTGTTGAAGGGCTTGTCTTTCGAGACTCATTTCGCAGTTGACTATGCCACCTCTTATAATACTTCTTTCGATAATAGCTATGCTGTTTATATCCCAACATGGGCTAACGTTGATGGCAAGGATATGATTGTCGCATTGAAGAAGGAAGGTGAGGATAAAAAGTCTGGCAACCAGAACATCAGCGGAAGTACAGATAACCAGACCATGTTTTTCTCTGGTCAGTTCAACTACAACAATACTTTCAACAAGGTTCACAATCTGTCGGCAATGTTGATAGCTTCTGGCTTCCAGCAGTCGAAGTCTGGACAGTATCATAAGAACTCTAGTGCCAATCTTGCATTCGATGCTTCTTACAATTATGCCCAGAAGTATTACGCAGATTTTGGATTAGCTGCCATTCACTCTGCCCAGTTGGCTCCAGGTCATCGTGAGGCTCTCTCACCATCACTTTCTTTGGGTTGGAGACTCAAGAATGAGTCTTTCTTGAAGAATTCCAAGGTGGTAGATGACATGATGATTAGTGTATCAGGTAGTATTATCAATGAGGATATTGATATAGCAAATGGTGACAATCGCTACTATCTCTATCAGAGTATTTGGACTTCTGATTACGGCTATGGATGGTATGATGGATCTAGCGATAAATACACCTATTCAAAAAGAGGTGAGAACAAAGACCTTGATTTTATCAAGCGCAAAGAGTTGTCTCTGAATTTCAAGACATCCCTGTGGCAGAAATTGGTGACATTGGATGCAAGTTTCTTCATCAATTCGATGGAGGGTTATCTCATCTCTTCGCCAACATTCTATCCATCTCATTTGAATACTGGTTATCCAGCGGCTTCGTTTATGCCTGTACTGAATTACAACAATAATCGTAGAGTAGGATTTGATTTCGCAGCCAACTTCAATAAGAAGGTAGGTGATGTGGATCTCTCACTTGGTGTGACAGGTACTTACTATACAACCAAGGCTACCAAACGAGATGAGAACAACGTAGAGCAGTATCAGAACAGACAAGGAAAGGCACTTGATGGCATTTGGGGTTACAAGAGCGCAGGTCTCTTCCAAAGCGAGGAGGAAATCAAAACTTCTCCAGACCAAAGCTATTTTGGTGGAACAGTTAAACCTGGTGACATCAAGTATGTGGATGTAAATGGTGATAATAAAATTGACCAATACGACCAAGTCTTCTTGGGTAAGGGTGGTTGGTATGGAGCACCATTCACGCTTGGTGTCAATCTTACAGCTAAGTGGAAGAACTTTACCTTCTTCGCTCTTGGTACCGGTAACTTCGGTGCTTGGGGAGTCAAGAATAATTCTTATTGGTGGGTAAAGGGCGATAGCAAATATTCTGCTGTAGTTCGTAACCGATGGACAGAGGAAACCAAAGAGACTGCAACCTATCCTCGTTTGACATCTCTTGATGGTAACAACAACTTCCAGACATCAGACTTCTGGATGTACAAGACGGATGCTTTCCGCTTGGCTAAGGTCCAGATAACTTACGACTTGCCTAGTACTTTGTTCCAAAAGACATGGCTTAAGGGGTTGTCGGCATACGTAAGCGGAGCTAACTTGCTTACCATTTCAGGAGAGCGCGAAGTCTTAGAGATGAACGTTGGGTCTGCGCCTCAGACACGCTATTATAATATAGGTGTAAAGGCAACATTCTAATCATTTTAAAATGTAGAAAGAAATGAAAGTAAAAAATATATTTATATTAGCAGCAATGTCGCTTACCTTGGTTTCTTGCTCAGATCTCTTCGAGCCTGCAGAGGAAAACAACCGTGGCTTGGATGAGATTTACAATGAGCCAACATACGCTCAGGGACTATTGGGATATGGTTATGCGATGCTTCCTTACAATACCAAGAGTGTTACTGATATTGCTACAGATGACGCTGTAAGCAATGACTTGACAAATAGCTTTCTCAAGATGGCTACAGGTTCTTGGACTGCTAATAGCGATCCTATGTCTAAATGGACAAATGGTCGTGCTAGTATCCAATATCTCAATATCTTCCTTCAGGAGGTAGATAAGGTAAACTGGGCAAAGGACGAGAATGCCCGTAAGATGTATTGTGATAGCCGTAAAGGTGAAGCTTATGCTTTGAGAGCTCTCAACTTGTATTATCTTTTGATGAATCATGGTGGATGGACAGCCGATGGCAAACTGCTTGGCGTTCCTAATTTGACAGAACCAGAGACTTCTACTGATGATTTCAACAAGCCACGTAATACATTCCAAGAGTGCTTGGATCAAATCTATAGCGATTTGGACGAGGCTGCCAAGCTTCTCCCTCTTGATTACAATGATTTGACTAATGATAACGATGTTCCTGCCAAGTATAAGGAAATCGGAGTAAAGACCGCAGGAGACTACAACCGTGTGTTTGGTTCCATTATGCGTGGTCGTATCAGCGGTCGTATCGCTGAGGCTATTCGCTCACAGGTATCTTTGCTTGCAGCTAGTCCTGCTTTCTCTGAAGGTACAAACGTGGATTATGCTAAGGCTGCTGACGATGCAGCTACCGTTCTTGACCGTATCAATGGTGTGAATGGATTGTCTGCTACAGGTAATAATTGGTTTATGCAAACCAGGGAAATCGATGCGCTTGGCTCAGGTGCTTGTCCTGCTGAAATTCTTTGGCGTGGCAGTCGTACCAATGGTGCTGATGACTGGGATCTTGGTCTGAACCAAGAGTCTGATAATTTCCCTCCGTCTCTTTATGGTAAGGGTAGAATCAACCCAACTCAGAATCTGGTCGATGCATTCCCTGCTGTAAATGGTTATCCTATCACCGATGATCGTTCAGAGTATGATAAGTCGAATCCTTACAGCAATCGAGATCCTCGTCTTGACCTTTATATCATTCATGATGGTAGTACTTATAAGGGAAAGACCATTCATACAGACATTACGACGGCTAATAACAATGATGGTTTGAATAAGATTTCCAATTCTACTCGTACAGGCTATTACATGAAAAAGCTGTTACGTGAGGATTGTAATCCTGATCCTAATTCAAAGAATGCTCAGTATCATTATCCTGTGTATATTCGCTATACTGAGATATTCCTCGATTACGCTGAGGCTGCCAACGAGGCTTGGGGACCAACGGGTAAGGGAACTCACAACTACTCAGCTTACGATGTAATCAAGGCAATCCGTGAGCGTGCCGGAATTGACGAGTTTGGCGAGGATCCATACTTGGATGAGTGCGCTGGTAGCAAAGAGAAAATGCGTGAGTTGATTCGAAACGAGCGTCGTTTGGAACTTTGTTTTGAAAATAAGCGCTTTAATGACCTTCGCCGTTGGAAAGCTCCTCTAAATGAGGCTGCGCGTGGTGTAGAAATCACTTCAGAGGCTGGTGTTCCATCATACAAAGAAATGAAGGTTGAGGATCGCAGCTATAAAGATTACATGTATTACGGTCCTATACCACAGAGCGAAATATTGAAGTGGAGCAACTTGCAGCAGAATAAGGGCTGGGAAGTAAAAAATAACGACTAATATTTAAAATGATGAAAACAATGAAGATAAGCAAATATTTGTCCATGGCTGCATTGGGAATCTTGGCTTTAGGCTTTAACTCTTGTGAGAATGGCAACCAAGAATTTCCTGATTATGAGGGCGGTACTACTGTATATTATCCTTATCAGTATATCGAACGTTCTGTAGTTTTAGGCAATGATGAGAATCGCGATAATACGGATGATAACAATCATGTATTGTATATCGTATCTACAATGGGTGGAGCATATAATGGAAAAAACATCACATTGAATGTAGATGTTGATAATTCATTGTGTGACAATCTGTATTTTGAGGATGGAGTCACTTCTGTAAAGCCAATGCCTAGCAATTATTATACAATTCCTACCAAGACGGTTGCGTATAATGGGAAATTGCAGGGACGTCTTCAGGTTAAGTTGGAGGATGCTTTTTTTGCTGACCCAGATTGTGCAAAGAATACATATGTAATCCCAGTTCGCATCAAGGATATGGTGGGAGCCGATTCTATTCTTTCGGGTTCTCCTATCGTTGCAGGTACAACTCCTGTTCGTACTGATGCTTCAGCTTGGTTTATTGTTCCTAAGGATTATATCCTTTATTGCGTTAAGTTTATGAATCCATGGGATGGCTTTTATTTCCGTAGAGGAACTGACAAGATTACAGTGAATGGACAAACTCATGAGGTAAAGCGTGAAGGTGCAACTATTGAAAAGGATGAAGTGAGTCGAATTACAACCAAGAGTTTGAAGGAATGTAATTTCGAAGTCTCTGTAAATAAAGCTGACGGCTCTAAGGTCACTTGCAACTTGATACTTACGTTCGATGATAATGGTAATTGTACCGTTACTACTGATACAGAGGGCATGACTGCTTCTGGTTCAGGTAAGTTTGTAGAAAAGGGAGCAAAGTTGGCTTGGGGTAACAAGGATCGTGACATCCTGACTCTCAAATACAAGGTTGATTTCGGTTCAGGCATTGTTTTGGAAACATCCGATCAGTTTGTTGCCCAGACTCGTGGTAACACCAATGGTGTTGTTCAATTCAGTCCTCAGTATATCAAGAAGTAATATTCTTGATAGATAAGTGTCATTCTAATAATTTGATTATTATGAAATTGAAAAATATTAATTTAGGTTTAGGCTTGGTAGCTCTCTTGGCTTTGTCATCATGTGCTGATGACAAGTTCTCGGAGTACAGAACTGATATGACCAAGAACTTGAAGGAATATCAGTATCTTAACAACTATGAGCCTTTGAAGAAATATGTCGAAGACATGAAGGCTTCTGGCAAGTGCAATCCCAACTTTAAGTTGGGCATTGCGCTTGAAGCAGCCGAATTCAACAAGCAGGCACTTGTATATTGCCTTGCTGGTAGCAATTTCAATGAAATGACTGCTGGTAATGCCATGAAAATGGCTTCTTGTGTGAAAGATGATGGCAGTATGGATTTTTCGTTAGTCAAGGAGTTCGTCAAGAATGCGAAAGATGCAGGTTTGACGATTTATGGTCATACGCTGGCTTGGCATGCTCAGCAGCCTAACAAGTATCTGAATGGGCTGATAAAGGGCAAGGAGTTGCCTCCTGCTGAGAAGAATCCTGGACTTATCATCACGGCTGGTGAGCCTAAGGCAGATACCTGGGAATATGAAATCTACTATGATCTGGATAAACCTCTTCAAGCAGGTAAAACTTACGAGATTTCACTTAATGTAAGGGGAACTAATCCTGGAACGATTGATTTCTGGCCTGGTAAGAAAGATGGTTCTGATACACAGTATGGAGCAGGTTCATTTACTGTAGCTGAAAGTGCTATTGATAATAGCTTCTCTTTTACGCCGAATGCGGATATCGATCGTATGCGTTTCTGCTTCGGAAAGATTGGCGGTACTCTCTATTTTGATAATTTTGTATTGAAGGAAAAGGGCTCTGACCATAATCTTGTAGTAAACTCTACCTTTGATGAAAATGATATTTCTCACTGGACCAAAGTTTCTTGGGTAGACGTCAACTATAAGATTGGTAATGTCGCTGGTGCGGGTGCTGTTGATATCCCTGTAAGTGTTGGGCATCTTACCTTTGATGATGGTCAGAACCTTGGTGGATGGGGTATGGATAATGCGCCAAAGATTGTAAATGGTGTTTGTGAGGTTGGTAACAACGCAGCCAAGGCGGACCCTTGGAATGCACAAGTTAACTATGAACCAGGTTTCGCTTTCGAGAATGGTACAACCTATCACTTGAAGATGAAAATCAAGGGTTCTGTAGCTGGTGAATTTGGCGCTGGATTCCAAAATCCTGAAGGATACATAGGCTGTGGTGACTTCCCTACCATTAAGGTTACAACTGATTGGAAGGAAGTTGATGTGACTACCACATGTAATGGTGACAATGCCTTGCGCCTGCTGCTGAATATCGGTAAATATGCTGGTACCCTCTATATTGATGATTTTGAAGTTTACTACACGAAGTCTTCAAATACCATTGAACTTACAGATGAGGAGAAGAAGAACATTCTTACCACTGCCATGGAAACTTGGATTGATGGTATGATGGAGGCTACTGATGGTTATGTTACATCTTGGGATGTTGTGAACGAGGCCCTTTCTGGTGCCGATAAAGATGGTGATGGCAAGTACGACTTGCAGTCTGTTAAAAACGTTTCAGCTGACGATGCAAAGAACAATTTCTACTGGCAGGATTATCTCGGCGACCTCGACTATGTTCGCACAGCCGTGGCTGATGCTCGCAAGAGTTTTGCCGCCCACAATGGTGACCCTGACAAATTGAAACTCTTCATCAATGATTATAACTTGGAGAGCGATTGGGACGACAATGGCAAGTTGAGAAGTTTGATTCAGTGGATCAAGGATTGGGAGGCTGATGGTGTTACCAAGATTGATGGTATCGCATCTCAGATGCATATCTCTTGCTATGCTGATCCTGTCAAACAGGAAAATGCGAAAAATCATATCGTCAAGATGTTGGAGTTGATGAAGGAAAGTGGCAAGCTTTGCAAGATTTCTGAACTTGATATGGGTTATGTTGATGCCGCTGGCAAAGACGTAACTTATGATCAGATGACCGAGGAACAACACAAGGAAATGCGTGACCTCTACACCTTCGTTCTCAAGAAGTACTTCGAGATTATCCCTATTGATAAGCAGTATGGCATCACTCAGTGGTGTGCTACAGATTCTCCTAAGGATTCAGGTTGGCGTCCTGGTTTGGCTACTGGTCTCTGGGATCTCAACTATCTTCGCAAGCATACCTATGCAGGTTTCGCTGTAGGTCTTGGTGCTCCAGAATATTGGAACAACGCCAAGTAAATACTCTAAAAGACATTAGTTTTAGGTTTATCATACAAAGATTAACCGAAAAAAGATGTTAGTCGTTAAGGTTGGCTGTGTTGTGATGACACGGTCAACCTTTTTGCTTTGTAACATTTGTCTTGCAATATGTTAAATGTGAGTCAGTAAATAAAAAATAATTCTGATTTTTGAGGTTGTATCACTTCTTTTTTGTATCTTTGCGCTTAAATATCACTATACTGATATATAATGGCTATTTTATGGCTTAATGTTCACTTAAATGATAGTTAAGTATATGAAAGATTTGTATGAATATTCTACTCCGGAACTGGTGAGATTGCTGGGAAATCGCTTTAGGGAATACAGAATGCGATGCAATTTGACACAGAAGGAAGTGGCAGAACTGACAGGCATTGGTATGACTACTATCCACAAGTTTGAGAATGGATGTGCTAGAAACATATCACTTTCTACATTGATTCTCTTGCTCAAGGTGGTGGGACAGATCAATGCGCTTGATAACTTAATGCCCGAATTGCCACCATCCCCTTACTTGATGACCAAGGGAGATAAAAAGGTACAAAGAATTAGACACTGATAATAGCGAATGATTTATGGTTAAGACTTTAAAAGTAATCTTGTGGGATGAGGAAGTTGGTAGGTTGTCGTGGGACGATAAAAGGCAAATGTCCTACTTCACTTATAATCCAACTTTTGTGCATAGGGGTATTGATATATCTCCTCTATGGGCATCCATACGCAACAATAGAGGACTTATGCCTATTTGGGGAGAGGAACAGAGAATTTATCAAAAACTTCCTGCTTTCCTAGCTGACTCATTGCCTGATTCTTGGGGCAATCAGTTGTTTGATCTTTGGAGACAGCAGAATCATCTCTCCAATACGGAAATTTCTCCTCTTGATAAGTTGTCATTTATCGGTAGAAGAGGAATGGGTGCTTTGGAGTTTGTCCCAGAGTATGAGAAGAGTAAGAAATCAGAGAGGATTGATGTCAATTCCTTGGTTGCACTTGCTGAACGCATATTTACTGAACGAGAGGAGGCTCAGATTTTACCAGAGGAATCTCTTACCATGCAGTCGCTCTTGACTGTGGGAACTTCTGCTGGTGGCAGGCAGCCTAAGGCTGTTATTGCTATCAATTCGGCTGATGGTGAGATAAGAAGTGGACAAATCTCGGATCTTGATGGATATGATTACTACTTGTTGAAGTTTGGAAATGCTGATTTCAACTCTGCCGAACTAGAAATGACATACTACGATCTTGCCATCAAGGCTGGCATCAATATGATGCATTCTGAACTCTTGACGGTTGATGGCAGCAAGCACTTCATGACGCAGAGATTTGATAGAAAAGATGGGAAGAAGCTTCATACCCAAACTTTGGCGGCTATGTATCCTGAGGCAAATAGTTATGAGCAACTTATTTCTGTTTGCAGGTCGCTCCATTTGCCAGAGGCTGATTGTGAAGAGGTTTATAGAAGAATGATATTCAACGTGCTGGCAAACAATACTGATGATCACAACAAAAACTTCTCCTTCATGATGGATAGGATGGGTAATTGGCGGTTATCACCTGCTTATGATCTTACCTATATCCTCAATATGGGTGGAGTGCAGCCCAATCAAGACCACTGTATGTTTATCAGGTCCAAACTGCGTAATATTTCAAAAGAGGATGTCTTGCAATTTGCATTCGATAATGGTATTCGAAAGCCAGAGAGTATTATAGGTGATGTAAAGAATGCTTTGTTGCAATTTAGGACTGTGGCTGTAAAATATGCAGTGGATGAAAAATGGATAGGCAGAGTGGAGGCTACCATCCTTTCTCATCTGAAAGAATGGGGTGAGTATGAAGATGATAAACCGACGTTATCTGTAGAGATTAATGGTCATCAAGTGACTGATGTACATATAGAGCAAGCCTACAAGGGCAACTTTCATTTATGTGCAAAGATAGATGGCAGGGAAAAGAAGTTTGTGATAAGCAAAAACAAGAATGAGTTTTCCCTTATAGAGAGTCTTGGAATCGCTAATCTTACAGAGAAACAACTGTTGACTATGGTTGAAAAATTCCTATGTAAGTAAAGAAATATAAAGGTTGGCTGTGTTGTGATGACACGGTCAACCTTTTTGCATTTTTTTAATGATGAAAATATTCTCTTTCTCCTATGTGTCATTCTTGAAAGAGATTGTCTAGTGTGACTTCGCTGTTTACTATACTTGAATGGATGCCATTGGCAACACCAAATGTTGTGACAAAGGTATTTACCAATGATTTTGTGCAATGGGTTCGGTCTCTGAATAATTCCATCCTATTGCGCAGCTTTATCTCATAATCTGCTGAAATTTTGTATTGGGCTTGACTAAATTTCATCTCGCAGAGGTTGATGACTCGGTCGGCACGCTCTATGATGAGATCTATTTGGGCTCCTCTCTGATTCTTGGTTTTGTCAGCCTTGTCAAACCAAATGTAAGCCTCGCTAGCCACGCCACCAATATTCAATGCCTTGCGTATTTGGCTGATATGGAACAAACAGAGTAATTCGAAAGTTAAACCTTGCCATGCCTCAACACTGTGAGAGAGATAATGCTTGCTCCACCATTGCTCATCAAAGGAGTCGATATTGGGCTCTATATACTTTAAATAAAATAAGGTATAAAAGTCTGTCAACTTATATAGGCGGTCTTGCGTCTTCTTGCCATAATATCTGAACTTCATGATGAAGTCACATCTCTCCAGATTCTTTAATATCTGGCACAACTTCTTTCCGTCCAGTTCGGCTGCTTTAGCAATTTCTGCATTTGTCATGCCGCCTTTATGATTAGCCAAGAGCCTGACCACCTTGATGTAATTGTCTGCATGAGTAAATAAGGCTCCATATAATTCGTCAAATTCTTGTCTTAGTGCCCCTCCCTTGTTAAAGCACAGGGCATCAACATTCTGTACAAGGCTAAGACTTGGATCTATTAAACTCAGATAAAAAGGAATGCCTCCAAAGAACATATAGCATTGGGCTATCTGGAAGCGATCCCAAGAGCATCCACGCGATTTTAGGTATAGTTCTGTCTCATACAAAGTAAATGGGCGTAAATATATCTGGCAAGTGATGCGAGCATGCAGACCTCCTTGGTTTTCTATGAGCTTGTCTACCATCCATGATGTGGCAGAACCGCTAGCGATGAAAACTATATCGCGACGACGGGCTGCCCATCCATTCCAAAAGTTTTCAAATGCTGGGGTGAAGTCGGAACGCAAGGAATCTATCCAAGGCATTTCGTCTACAAAGATTATCTTTTTGCGGTCTTCTGGCAAGGATGACAGATATTCTTCCAAAACATCAAAGGCATCAAACCAATCTGATAATTTGCGAGCTGATGTCTCGCCCATGGCTTGTTTTAATGCTTTGGCAAAACTGCGCAATTGGGTGCGTTGGGGGAGATTGTGTCCTCCAACGAAAGTGAAGTCGTACTTCCGACCAAAGAATTCATCTACTAGATAAGTCTTGCCGACACGTCTTCTACCATAAACGATAACAAGTTCAGAGCGATCTGAGTCTATACAACGTTGAAGCTCTGCCTTTTCTTTATCTCGTCCGATTATTAAATCTGCTTTCATACTTCTAATGTTTTGGTTCGACTGCAAAATTACGATATTTTTCCTTAAAATGGCACGAAAACGCACTTTTTTTCACTTTTTTTTTGAGAAAAAGTGCGTTTTCGTGCCAAAATCTTTCACATAGGCTCTGGCTGCATAGAGGGGAACGTTTTCCATCCAGTCTTGCTCTCTGAAGCCTAACATGGAGAAGCGGATGCCTTTCAGGTGATAGGAAGCGAAATCGTGGGTTATGAATGCTGCCAATGACTTGGCTTTTACATTATCTTCTGCCTTTACCTCTATTGGCAATATTTTGCTGCCAGCCTGGGCTATGAAGTCTACTTCTTGGGTGGAATTGTCCTTGCTATAATAATATATAGGTAGATTGACCAGTGTTTTCAGTTGTTGGAGGACAAAGTTCTCGGTGAATGCTCCCTTGTATTCGCTGAATACGTTGTCGCCTATGAGAATCTGGTCGGATGGGGTCTGTGTAAGTGCTCCTAAGAGACCTATATCTAGCAAATATAGCTTGAATGCGTCCATGTCGGCATAGAATTTCAAAGGCACTTTGACATCTCTAGTTCGCTCTACCTTGTGTACGAGCCCTGCGTCTATGAGCCATTGTATCGCTATCTCAAAGTCTTTGGCTCTTGCTCCCTTTCTCACTGCGCCATAGATGAACTTTTTGTTCTCCTTTGCCAACTGAGCAGGTATGGATTCCCAGACCATTCTCACTCTTTGAGTTTGCTCTGCAGTATGTTTGCTGATGTCGGCTTCGTATGCAGCCAAGATGTTCTGTTGTATTTGCCTTGTGGCTACAGGGTTATGATGCTGTGTGAATTGCAATACGGCTTCGGGCATGCCACCTACGAAATAATATTGCCTGAGATACTCGATGTATCTTGTAGCGAAGGTATCAATGAGTTCTTTATCTCCATTTTGAAGGATGTCTAAGAGCTGCTTTTCATCATTGGCAAGTAGGTACTCTTCGTAAGTCATGGGGTAGAGATGCATGATGTCTACCTTGCCTACGGGAAAAGATTCTCCCTTCATGTTCATGACACCCAGAAGTGAGCCTGCTACGATGATGTGTAGTTCGGGCTTGTTCTCGCAGAAATATTTTAGCGAAGACAATACGGGAGGTATCTCTTGTATTTCGTCGAGGAACACAAGAGTCTTGCCTGGCGTGATGTCTTGTTTGGCAAAAGCGGAAAGTCCTATCAATAGGCGATCTGGGTTGGCATCCCCTTCAAAAAGTTTTTCCATCATCTTGTTTTTGTAACAGTTGATGTAAACCATGTTTTCAAATTCATGGTTTCCAAACTCTTTGATGATGTACGTCTTGCCTACTTGTCTTGCTCCGTACATAATGAGTGGTTTTCTATTGCTAGATAACTGCCACTCTTTTAGTTTGTTATATATTTCTCTTTTCATGCTGTTTACATTTTTATGAGGGAATATTGTTGCTTTTCCTACATTTTTATGAGGGAATCAGCTTGCTGTTCATACATTTTTATGAGGGAATTCGCTGCAAAATTACTAAAAATATTGCTTAAACTGTCTTATACGTGAAAAAGTTGTCACCTTTAGGATGGTTAAACTAAATTTGTTAC
>OGZU01000211.1_pt1 | contig 18176 bp, 8 predicted proteins | sample 1576871 | NCBI WGS metagenome assembly OGZU01 (sample SAMEA3541580, study PRJEB24748) | human gut metagenome | biome: human gut; feature: human-associated habitat; material: faeces | place: China | collected 2012
TCTTTTCAACCTCGTCAGAAGAATTTTGTTCTAAATCTTTTTCCTCTACTTCTTCAATAGCATCCTCTTTAATTTCATCTTTTTCTTCTTTTTAGTTCATTATCTATGTAAAAGACTAAAAATTCAGAAAAACCCCCATTGCATATCCGGAAAAATAATAAAATAACATGAGCAACTCACTCACATAACAAAAGAAACACCCTACATTTAAACATACCGTTCAAGAAATCAAAAAAAACAAACGCTGCAAAAACGAACCAACAGCAGCAAAAGTTATCGCTTATTTTTCGCATTCTCTTTATATTCGGTAGGTGTCATACCAAAACGTTGTTTAAAACATTTGCTGAAATAACGAGGATCATTAATACCCACCATATAAGCAATCTGCGTCATATTATAATCACCACTCTCTATCAATTGTGCGGCACGTTTCACACGCATCTCTTTAATAAACTCAATGGGGGCAAGTCCTGTCAGGGTCTTCAGTTTCTTGAAAAAGACAGAACGGCTCACCGCAAGCTCCTGTACCAAATCATCCACTATCAAATCGCCATTATCCATATTCTTCTCCATTAATTCCGTCAGTTTCTCCATAAACTTACGGTCATGGGAAGACATCTCAGGCTGTGTTTGCTGTTCTTCCTCCGCAACAGGCTGAATATTCATCAGATTCGCACAATACAACTGTTGCAACTTGACACGTTGTGTCAGAATATTCTCCACCCTGGCCTTCAGGTAAGTAGCACTGAACGGCTTCGTTATATAATCCTCAACTCCCAGTTCCATACCTTCCAACTTACTGTCCATATCCGTCTTAGCCGTCAGTAAAACGACTGGAATGTGACTGGTCGCCATATTAGCACGCAAATCTTCTGTCATGGTAATACCATCCTTTTCCGGCATCATGATATCACTAATAATAATATCCGGAACAAACTTCAAAGCCTTATCCAAACCTTCAGCCCCATTGACAGCCTCTATGACGTTGAAATTTGAGATAAAGATACTACGCAAAAAGAAACGAAGTTCCAAATTATCTTCAACCAGCAACATCGTTTTGCTTTCATTCCTCTTCTCTTCATGTCCCTGAACTGATTCTTCCACCTCTTCCGGCCTCATTTCGACAGAATCAGAGAGAATGAACTCTACATTCTCCGTATAGTGCTCCTTGCCTTTCAAAAACTCAACCGTGAAACAACTGCCCTCCCCCTCTTTACTATCCACACGGATAGTCGCTTTGTGCAGTTCCACCAATTCCTTAACCAAAGAAAGACCGATACCAGAACTTTGCTGATTAAACAAATTCTTGTCCAACAGATTTTCAAAACGGACAAAAAGGGAAGCTTTCTTGCTTTCAGAAATTCCTATACCTTGATCCTGCACACCAATCGCCACATTATGTTCATTTTCATGAATGAAAAGCGTAATCATCTTACCCTGTGGAGTATACTTGAAAGCATTGGAAAGCAGATTGAAGACAATCTTTTCCAACTTATCCGCATCTACCCACAGTTTCAAGGAAGGCATTTCACTTTCGAATACAAAATCAATATGATGCTCTTCGGCCAGCGATTCAAAATTATCCATGATATGGTGTACAAAAGGAACAATATCTATCTGCTCTATACGCAACTTCATCTTATTTTTCTGTATTTTGCGGAAATCAAGAATTTGGTTCACCAAGCGAAGCATACGGTCGGTATTACGTTCTACTACATGCAATTGCTCACGTACATCATCCGGCAAAGTCTTGTTTTTCAGAACATATTCCACAGGACCTGCAATCAATGTCAGCGGAGTGCGAAGTTCGTGAGAAATATTTGTAAAAAAGCGAAGCTTTATATCAGAAACCTGCTGTTCCACAGATACTTCATGTTTCAGACGATAAATGGTAAACAATATATATACTCCTGAAAACAGAATCAACAGAAAAGCAAGAATATAAATTGCCATAGCCCAAGCCGTTTCCCAAAACGAAGGCTGAATGGTGATTCTCAAACTGCGCTCATTCTCTACCCAAACCCCATCACTATTGGTCGATTTAACCTGAAATACATAATCCCCTTTCGGCAGATTGGTGTATGTAGCGGTACGTTGTTTATCCACATAATTCCATTCCTTATCAAATCCATGCAAACGATAAGCATAACGGATATTTTCAGGATAAATCATATCCAAGGCTGCAAAGGACAAAGTTACAATATTCTCCTTGTGCGAAAGTACCAGGTGTTCTGTATTATCAAGAGACTGTCGCAACAAACTGCCTGATACACCCGGAATCACCTCCTGATTGGATATTTTCAACGTTCCGAAAACAATGGATGGAACATAATTGCTTTTCTTGATATGTTCCGGTTCAAAATAAAGCATACCACGACTGGTGCCAAAGAGTAGGGTACTGGAACTAAGATTCAGCGATGTCCCCTCCTCAAAACGTATTTTGCCCCCAAAATCCCGTTCATTATAATTTTCAAAACGGTGTTCGGACGGAATAAATTTACTCAATCCGTTTTCCGTACTTATCCACAGATTCCCCGTGTCATCCTCTTCTACAGACAACAGGATATCTGAAGGCAGACCATCCTTCACGGTATAGGATTTAAATACCGCCTTCCCTTCCCCGTTCATGGAAACAAGCTGGTTAAGTCCTCCCCCAAATGTAGCCAGATAAACTTCTCCTTGTGAAGTGGTGACAATCCGATATACGTTATTGTTGCTCAGACAATTCATATCATCGGGGATACGTGCATAAAGATGGAATACAATCGACTCCGGATCTTTAAAATCCTCTTTAAAACTAAGCGCGCCATCACTGCTCCCCACCCATATATTCCCTTTCTTGTCAGAAGTGATATGGCGTACACGGTAACAACGGTCATACGGAAAACCTTTCAGGTTATTTCTAGAACTAATAAACACATATTTCCCTTCAGGAGTTTTCTGAATATAATTCAACCCTCCACCGAAAGTTGCCACCCAAATGCGTCCATGCTTGTCTTCATGTAACCAGTAAACACTATTATGACTCAGGCTATAAATATCATCTTCATCATATTTGAATCGAGTAAACTTAAAATGGGTCCCCTCCTTTTCTGCCAGAATAATACCATCCCCTTTGGTCGCAATCCAAATGTTTCCGTGAGAATCTTGCATGATATGATAAGGAACTCCCCGTAACGGTCTGCCAGATTTGGCTATATCCCCCTCTTCAGTCAGAATACCCTGAAAATCTAAATCAGAAGAATAAATTTCAATCTGACCATCCCGTTTTCCCATCCAGATGCGATGTTCGCTATCTTCAAACAACGCACGTACCGTATTGGAATTCAAGTCATAACTGTGACCCATGCGGGGATAAATATGGAACTGGCTTCCTAAAAAAGTAATCTTCTCCAACCCCTTAGAATGAGTACATAACCAAAGATTGCCTTGCTTATCGGATAACATGGAATGTAATTTATTGGAAAAGTGCCAATCGGGTGAATCGGGATCATTATAGAAAGGCAACAGCCGATTTGCCTCTCTGTCATACCAAGAAAGCCCTCCTCCTTGCGGATGTACCCACAAATTACCGTTCAAGTCTTCACAAATATGAAAACTGGGATAGGAACGATCGGCACCACGAGGCTCCACTTGCATCTTTTCTTGCTTAAATACTTCCGTCAAAGGATTGAAATGACAAACTTTTCCCCATTCGGTCATCTCAAACCATGCTTCCTGCTTACTGTCAACATAAACAGAACGGAAAGCGTCTGCCGGGAATTCGGGACAATTGGATTTATTATAGACTTTACACTCTTTTGTATCCGAATAGTACAATATCAATCCTTCATGGGCAGTTGTTATCAACAGCCCCGTACCTTTTATTTCATTTATAGCAATCACTTTATCCTTTACCGGCAATTCCCAAAGACGAAAGATTTCATTCTGCAAAGAATAGCACCATATCCGTCCTCTGTCTGATCCAAAATAAAGTTCGTCACCATAACTGCAAAAAGAGTAGAAGGCCTGTACGGGTTCATCTTTGCCTGACTGGATATTCACAAAATAAGAGACAGGCTCTTCTTTATCATTCGTAATCTTCAGCAGACCGTTATCAGTAAGCAACCACTCTTGATTGTAAGCATCGCTAAAAACCTGATTAATATGAACGGCATTTCCTCCACGACTATGAGTAGCATATACTTGGGTAGTTATACTGTAATCTTTAGGGTTTGTTTTCACACGGACAGCCCCCTCATTTTCAGAAAGTAGCCAAATGACACTGTCGGGCAATATTTTAATAGAAGAGAAACGCATACCCTCCTCTTCACCTTCAGCAGGGATTTGTTCGAATTTCTCTGTTCTTTGGTCAAAACGATACACACGGTAATCATACGTTTGCAGCCAAATATAATTATAAGGGTCTACTTCCAATAAGTCTACCCGGTTGTTAGTCATAGTAATTTTATTCCCTTGTCTGGCTTTATAAACTTTGAAGTCATAACCGTTGAACCGGTTGATTCCATCCCAAGTAGAGAACCATAAAACTCCATTATGGTCTTGTACCATGCTCATGATGGAGTTCTGAGATAAACCGTTTTCCGAAGAATAATGAGTAAAGATACAATTAGGCTGACTTTTTGCATAAAAAAAGAGCAGCAAAGTAAGTATAAACAGAATGTGTCTTTTCATTTCGTAGATTTTCATATATAGTATGGCAAAAATACATAAAAAACGAGAGATACTGACATACAAGTTCCTAAAAAAATAAAAGGGGCAAAGTTAAATCCCCCTTTTATCATTCTACTCTTCCCTGACACTTTCCATAGGAGCAAATAGAATTCCTCCCTACAGTGACAAAGTATTATTACTGGTAGAAAGAACAGCTTATCTCTTTAAATTCTGCAACAACACATTTCCATTTTCCACCGGATTCCATCCGTCATCACCTGCCAAAATCTGTGCTTCATTATAATTACTGATATCGTTCAGCTGCTTTCCAAACGAAGCACGCGAAGCGGTAGCCGCCCCTTCTCCCGTATTCCGGTATTCAGCATAGAATACGGTTTCCTCATTTTCTTTTTTGCCCCAGTTGTTCCAACCCACCGGAAGAATATGCTTTCCCAAATCACAATGAATATAAACAGCCTGTGCATAAGGACGCCAAGGACGGGACAAATACACCTTCTGAGCCTCAGCCACACCCGTCAATTTACAGCCTATAAAAACATAGCCATATTTTTTGCCTTGATCTGTAGAAGGAGCGGTAACATACCCATCACCCAAACTATGGATGGTGCAATCCTTAAACAATGCCGTAGACCAGCCAAAAATAAAATCCACCGTACCCTCTATATAACAATGGTCATAAAACTGACGACTGTCTTTGCCATAAGTGTACAAAGTATCCTGATTTCCCAAAAAACGACAGTTTTTGAAATAAGCGCGATCTCCACTAACAAAACAGGCCACTGCCTGCCCCACTCTGCCGGCACTATTCTCGAAAGTGATATTCTCAGCATAGAAATCGGGAGCATAAATATAACAGGTTGATGAACCGGATGTAGACATTTCTTCTCCGAAATAGTTCTTTTTAGAAGCAAAATCATCTTTTGTCAGAATTGCTCCATCCTCACCTATCAAAGAAATACTAATCTTGCTTTCAGGAATAACCACTTTTTCTTTATATACCCCTTTACGGACTAGAATAGTAGTGCGTCCTGCTTTACGAAAATCGGGGACAGCATGAATCGCTTCCTGAATGGTAAAGAAATCACCACTGCCATCTTTTGCCACTACAAAATCATAATGACGTACAAAAGGCGCCAATGCAGGAACCTCTTTAGCTATAGCATCCACTGTCAAACCAGCAATAGTACGCGCCCCATATACATTCAGGTGCGTATTATCCTCACGCCCTTTCGGACAAGCTGCACACACACCTTCAGGAATCCACATGAACAATTTTTTTGAAGCCTCCGGCCCCATCTCCTGCACCAAATCATGCGTTATCTTGTTCATATCCACAAAAGGCACATCCAACTCTTTTGCCACGTTACGCGGAGACTCCAAATATTTTCCATGAGTATCAATCAACACTTCTCCATCTTGAGAAACACTCCCCTTTGACAAATCCTTGCGCACATCATCTTCGGCTACCGCATTTTTATTATTCCGGAAATTACGACGGACAATGGCATTAAACAACACGGGAATTCCCCCTTTAGCACGTGTTTCTTTTACAAAACGGCGTAGATTGGCATCAAAAGTAGATCCGGGATCAGTATGACGTTTCTCATCGGCCTTCTCATCATTATGCCCAAACTGAATAAAAACATAATCACCCGGCTTTACTTTATTAATTACTACCTCCCACAATCCTTCATCAATAAAACTTTTAGAACTCCGACCATTTCTAGCATGGTTTTCCACACGAATATTCTCACTGAAATATCCTCCCAGCACATGGCCCCATCCACGTTCCTGATTACCTCCCTCTAAGGGTTTGTTGGCCATAGTCGAGTCACCTATCATAAAGATAGTAATTGTGCGGTCTGCCGTAAAAGCAGAAAACAATAACAAGGCAACAAATGCCATCAACATCTTAATTTTCATCGCTTTCTATTTTAAATTTTGATTAAAGAACTCAAGTATATCATCCTGTATCTCCTTACTGCAAAAATGGGGCAAATCATAGAACTTGGTAGTCAACAGATTTTCTACCGATTGACTCTTCCATACATCCTGCATGGTAGAGAAAGCGCTTTCAACGCCCTTTACAGGAAAAAGTTTGTCCCGCAAGCCATTGATGAACAACATCGGTTTGGGACAGGCGATAGATGCCACATGAGGATAATCCATCCAATTCCGTATTCCGGGAATAATCATGGAATAAGCAGACCCACCTTTGTTCTGATTATTGGTAAGTGTCATTAAGCTATCTGTAGTATTCATCCAGCACACAGCAGCGCCTGCCTTCACCACATCTGTAGCGGCACTGACCATCCAGGCACGATGTGCTCCCATGGAAAATCCCATAGTACCTATCTTTTCCTTATGAACCATGGGCAATGAGGCCAGAAATTCCGCGCTACGAATATCATCCCAAGCTATCAAGGCTCCCCAAGACATTCCCATCTGTAACATATTGGCCGCCAACGCTTGCTGTGAGTCATAGCGTACTCCTTCCTTACGTCCCCGTTCCCCCCAAAACAAGGCATCCACAGCAAGCACTACATATCCGTGACTTGCCAGATAATCACCTACATACTGTTTGTCATAACATTTTTCCGCCCAATCGTCCGCATCGGCCAGTACAGATGCTTCCACACCGAACGGACGTACCATTTTCTCTTTCCCTATCGAAAAATGCGCACCGTGATCGTGAAGCAGCAATACTGCCGGGAACGGGCCATTCCCGTCAGGAACCAACAGATAAGCGGGAACACGAGAATATTCCGAAACACTGAACAAAATCTTCTCCGCCCTATATCCATTCCGTTGCTCGGTATCTATCACTTCCTTATCAAAAGCCGTAGCAGGAGGAGCAGGCAACATGCAATCCAATAACGTTTTTCGAGCTTCCTCACGCCACTTCTTGAAATTTCTGATGGAAGAATTTCCCCAAGCCATAGGATAAGTCAGGTTTTCTTTCATCTTCTGATAGAACAGCGGCATATCATTCTGCGTTTCATAACGCATAGAGACTGTTTCCACCTTTTCTTGAGCAGAAGCCGTCAGACTTATCCCGAACAACAATAAACAAATTACAGTATTCTTCATAAACCTATACCTAACAAACTTTACTTTTCAAGGTAACTAATTAATTTTATCATATTATCAATATAATCCCCAACAGAGATGCACAATTCTCCGGTGGTACACGGATAAGGTGATGTATCGTGCTCGTCCCCTACAAAGGTAGCTATATATTTCGTTTCCTCACTAGGTCCTGAAACAGTATATGGCTTATACGGGTTCGAGGTTGACTTTAAAGGAGAGAGCCAGCAACCGTCCTTAGTCAGTGATTTCACCAATTTCCGGGCAACTTCTTCCGTAGCTTTTCCACGTAAACGAGTATAATATTTAGGTAAAGGAACCAAATGATCCTGCAGCAAAGGTGAATTCTTCGCCAATTCGGATACAGGAAGTTTTTTCACTTCCTCATAACGACGACGCAGTTCACCTGGATTCACAAAAGTTGCCGAATTATAATGAGCTATTGTATTTTCTATATTCTGATCTATATAATAAGTACCGTTTTTCACATTACTTCCCTTACGATGGACATACAGTGGTTTACCAGTATCAGGATCTACAAAACGAGGAACCAAAATAGCTTCCGGATTAGTCGACTGACTCTTCCATTTCTTCACATCCGATTCCGGCAATTTCATTGATTCCAGAAAATGAATGGCAGCAGGAATACCCGACAGGAAACGAGTATCAGCTGTAAGTTTATAGTAATCCATCATTAAATTAACAAGACGGACGGTAGTACCGGTGTTCACACTGCGCGGTTCATAAGAACGGGCATGAGCCGGTTTCAAATCATCTACTGTATATTGGTCTGCCCAGCCTGCATAAGGTTCCCCTTGTTGAAGGGAAATCATCAAGTACATAGCACGCATAATAGGCTCCTTTACCCCTTGCAGCCCCATTGCCTGATAGCATTGAATCAAAAACTCGGTCGCATCAGGAATCACATCATCATTCAGAGTAATAAAAGACGAATAATCTTTCTTACCTTGAAAAGGGTGATCATACATCAAAGGATACCGTTGAGGCCATCCGCCCACCGGATATTGACTTTTCAAGACAAAATCAATGGTTTTCTCCAAAGCCGGACGGAAAGCAGGATCATTTTTTTCCACATACATACGAAGTAGAAATTTGGCAGCCTCCATAGTACCCGCATCATCGTAAGTCGCATTTCCATAATAATGTTGAAATTCTTCCAGACGCCAGCCATTTTTACCAACGGTGTCATACCAGGACTTTAACGAGTTCTCTCCTGCGAAATCGAACACATAATTCCATCCGCCACATTCAAGCTGTCCCCAAATCAAGGTGTTAGCCACTTTTCTTGCAGCTTCATAATAATACTCATCTCCTGTAGCATGATAAGCGTCAAGCAACAAATGACCGACAGAAGGAGTTCCCGGCGGCTGAATCCATACCATTGTCCTCTTGGCTTCCATTTCTCCCCATGAACGGGACATATCCGGCAAATAATTCCATACGAAGCCACCATTATAACTCACTTTGTCCATCATAAACCGAGTGGCGGTTTTCATCGTATTTATAACTTGGTCATCTAATTTTTTATTAGTTTGGGCTATACCTATACAAGCAAAATTTGCCATGCACAGGCAAAGGACAATTCTTTCCCAGTTCTTCTTTAATGTGCTTTTCATTGTTGTTTTAGTGTTTTGATTCAAGTTTAAATATCATTATGAAGCAAAATAAGCCATTTTCCGGAGCTTGGATTTGTAATATTTGGTCTTTTCCTCGTATATTTTAATCACGACGAACTACCCTCCCCATATTATAAGTATATTTGAAGAAAAGTTTTAGTTATTCATTTTATATTAAATGCAAGATCATGAATCGTAAAGTAAGAACCGCATTGTATGCTTGTGCCCTGATGGCACCATTGATACTGCAAAGCTGCAATGCACAAAGTGAAAAAAAAGAGAGCAACAAAGAGTGTACTGAAGAAACAAACAAAAACACTGAAAAAAAGGTTATGAAAACAGGTAGTGAAAACTTCATTTTTGCAGAAGGCAAAGAATGGGAACCTGCAGGCGAAGGTGTAGTGCGCCAGATCATGGGTTACAATGATGACATCATGGTCGTCAAAGTGAAATTTGAAAAGGGAGCTGTAGGAGCTGTCCACCATCATATCCATTCACAAGTGACCTATGTGGAAAGTGGAAAATTTGAGTTCACCATCAATGGTGTGAAAAAAATTGTATCGGCCGGCGACTGTCTATATAAGGAACCGGATGCTGTGCATGGTTGTGTATGTCTGGAACCGGGTATGCTGATAGATTGTTTCAGTCCGATGCGTGCTGATTTCCTGGAAAAGAAATAGACAAGCCATATATTCCATCCACTGCAGGAGCAGATTGCTGTGCCCTCCTTTGGGCATTTAATATGCTCCTACAGTGGAAATGAATTCTATTTTTTAATCTGCAAAACGAATGGAACGATTGCTTAACCTTATCAAATCCGGTAAATCATAATATTTCAAGGCACCATACAACACATTAGAATACATATCCCACTGCATAGGCCTCTCAATGTATTCCTTCCAAGTTTTCACACTATGTGTTATCTCCACACTGTTGATTCTTTCATCCAAATAAGCAGCATGAATTGCAACCGGACCATAAATACCATTGGCAAATACCTTGACGGGGTGTCCTTTCAGAAATTCGTGTTCTGAACAAAAATCAAGCAAAGTCAAAATATCGACAACACGTTGTCCCATAATAGGACGCCCTATATGCATACTGACCATTGCATTGCGATACTCACGGTTCCAATATTTAGCATCCGTATAAAATGCAGGGTCCGTTGTTTCCCCTAATCCGCGCAAATCTGCCAACAACAAGATTTTTCCTTCCGTCAAGGCAGCAGCAAAATTCGCATATTCACTCAAATAAGTTCCTTTTCCCTCTTCCTGTAACCTTAACTCAACAGGAGAATCAGCATTCGCTCTGGACGGCATGATAAGAATACAAGGAACAGGCATCTCCCCTTCCCTTATAAGCTGAAACTTATATTGTTCATATTCACGCATTGAATCATGTCCGGTTGCCTCAATTCTTATTTTATGGTCAGGAAGACCTTTAAGACCTAACAAATCCAGCATCTTTGCTTGGACAGTTTTCTTTCCTTTCGAAAGAAACGCCTCACGCTTGGAAGCCCACTCATCCAGCTGATTCACATTTTCCTGCATAATACTGAGTGCTCCAGGCATAGATACATTCACCTGTCCTCGAGTCGTACAAAGCATATCTGACAACTGGAAACGGTCTTGTGCCGCTTTCTTCACCGGAGATTGATCATCTTTCAGCCAACGCTTGAACCAACTGACCAACTTTTGCCTTTTTTCAGTTCCAAGTCCATGCCCTGTTTCTACTGTCAGCATATCCACCTTTTCGGGAACTCCCAATACTTTATAGCACTGTTGTAATTCAGCATATCCTTGCTGCGCCCCCCACAAATCGACAAAATCATATTTACCGCTTAAAATCAATAAAGGCCGTGGAGCCATCATTAAAGCAAAATCAGGTACTTCCAGTTGTTCACGCCCTTCGTAGGGTATATGTTGGCAACCGTCGGAAGGACCTTGCAACTCCATAGTACGTTCTCGAGTAGAAAAGAAACTACAAATGGCCGCTACCTTTACACGGGGATCCAAACCTATATAATAAGCGGTCTGAGTGCCACCGCCGGAAGATCCATAGACTCCGATATGCTCCGGATCAATATCCTTACGGGTCAGTAAATAGTCCAAAGCCCGATGATTGTCCCAATATTCCTGTGCCGCCAAACTAGTACCAAGCAAGTTAAAGCCCGCATTCAGTAAGGTATGTTCCGTGGTAGCCCCCCGTGTCAGCGGCTTTCCTTCCCTGTCAATAAGTTGCAACCGTTCTCCCTGCCCTATGGGATCTACCACCAGTACAGCAATGCCATTGGATGCCATCAACATAGCGGCATGAGACGAAGGCCCTTTACCATTCAATCCATGTCCGCAAAGTTCCAATGTTGCCGGAACAGGAACAGTCATGTTCTCCGGCATATAAAGATGTGCTGTGACATAGCGGCCGGGCTTGCTTTCAAAAATTATTTTCTCTATATGATAACCCGTACCTTGTACCTTCCCCACCACCTGAGCATTTAAATTCCCTTTCTCCGGAAAAGTACCTACTATTTGTTTATATCGTTCACGGCAACCCTCCAGATACTCCTGCATCCCGGCAGGAGAAGCAAACGCTTGTTGAATAGCCGACTGCCGATCAGCAAACTGCCGATGTACATCACGCATCAGATAAGAATTATAAGCGGTACTTTGACTCCAAGGTAATGCCTTGAACTCACCCTGAGCAGATACCCCAACAGTCCCCACCCATATTCCCAAACCTACACATAAAGTGCGAAAACCGATGATTTTTCTCATAGAATCAATCCTTAAGTTATTGTACCACAATTTCAATTTTCTGACGGTTATCTCCGGCTGTCTTCACATACAGACGTTTATGCTCCGTATCATAAAACCAGCCTGTATTCCGGTCTGCATCTGCAACCGATGAAAGAACGGGCAACGATTTACCATTTTCTATCACAGATTGCGGAGCGTTCTGCAAATAAGCCTTCACCAGATAAGTGTGTCTGGCAGGTTTGTACTTCCCTACCGGTTTATCTGCAGTAAACGTCCAACTATCATCAGCAAGCCTGCTGGTAAAACGGGTCAATGAACCAATCCCTTTTTGATAATCCATTGATATACCATCATCTTCATACATCTCATAAGAAGAAATGCCTGACGGATAGACATCCAATGTTATCATCTCTACAGGGTGCTGATCTACCCACTGCATAACAGGTTGCATGGGAATAATAGCTCCGGCTTTTATATAGATAGGCAACACATCCAACGGAGTAAGAAAAGATTTATATTGACGGCCCTCGTAACGCTCACCGGTTTCATAATCAAACCATTCTCCACCGGGAAAATAGACATGCTGGCTCAGTGCACCTTTGGTAGTGACAGGACAAACCATCATCCATGGCCCGAACATATACTGACGTGTCAGCTGATAAGTATTCTCATCCTGAGGATAGTCCATCACTAAAGGAGTCATCATGGGACGTGCCGTTTTATAAAGTTGATAGGCATTACTATAAATATAAGGAATCAATGTATAACGCAAACTATCGTATTTGATAAAATTGGCCAAGGCCTCCGGACCATAAGTCCAAGGCTCATGATAACGGGAATGGTCCATACCGAACACCATAGCGATAGGTGAAAACATACCGAACTGTACCCAACGAGTATATAATTCTGTATCGTAAGGAGAATATTGTTCAAATCCTCCCATGCAATGAGTCCAGTTACCCACACCACTCATACCAATATTAAGTCCTGCACGTATCACCGGTTCAAACCACTGCCATTCACTCCCCCAGTCTCCGGCCCATATATAAGGATAACGCTGAATTCCCGCATAACCTTCACGGGTATGTGTCAACCCCCTCATATTATTATATTCCTGAAATTTACGATAGGGGGCCTCCGCATAAGCTAAAGGAAAAATATTATGAAGTCCTTTCAGGTCCATCGTCCCTCCGACATCCGTCTTCACAAACTTAGCCCCGATGGAAGCTACTTTCATTACTCCATTCTCCCACCACCAATCTACCGCTTTCGGATCAAAGAAATTCACTACCCCTTCTGTCTTGGCTCCTGGATACAGCACGTTTCCCTGTTCACGCGCCTTATCCAATAGATGATATTCAGGACCATTATCTAATATAGAACGGATATGAAGCCCCACCATTTTTACATTTTGCGCATAGCAACTATCAAACATGGCTTTCGGATCTTTGAACGTATTGCGCCATTCAAAGCAACAACCGCCATTTCCGTAAGTGGTATTAAACAGTCTCCAAGTAGAATCCAGCCAAAGCAAATCAAAAGGCACTCCTTCCTCACGCAAACGTTTACATAAAGCAGGCGGATATTTATCGGAAGTCATCTCTTCATTCTTCCAGGTTCCACCGGAATAAGTACCGACATGCAACCCCATTGCAAAACGAGGAAGCATGGGGGATTTTCCGGTCAATTCCGTATATCTGTCAACCATGGTATAAAAATCGGGACCATACATAAAATAATAGTCCAAATCACCGCCAAAAGCTTTGAATGAATAATAGTCACTACTGTCCCATCCCATATTCCATTCGGTAGCAAACGGAGTATGAAAGAACAAACCATATCCTTTGGTACTCATCATAAAAGGTACGGGACAATAATTGGCACGTAAAATATCTTTTCCTCCTACAGCCGGTTTTATCCCTCTTCCCAACTCTACATTCAGATAGACCTTACGCCCTCGCTGATCCATGAAATCCATACGTTCCCCAAAACCAAAGAAATGCTCATCCGGTTGTAGAACAGCTTTCGTCTTGACAGAATCCTTATAAAAACGTTGTTCCGCAAGTTCCGTATAAAGCAGTTTGCCGTTTTTATCAGAAACAGACAGACAGAACGGATTCTTGGTAGCCTCTATAATCAGTTTTCCGGTCGTAATCAACCATGCAGCACCTTTATCTTCCACTGTATAGTGTACAGGAGTAAAATCATATTTCCGAACCATCCACTGCTCATTTTCAGCGAACACGGTACCTTGAGAATGACGTACACGGAACATATCATCTGTACAAAATTCCAATTTCACATTTCCCTGAGGCAGAAGAAACAACAAATCATTTCCTGTCTTCTTAAAAGAAGCATTGGCCGCCCATAGCCCTATACAATACAGGCATAAACAAAAGCATAGGATTCGTTTTTTCATGGTATCTGTTATTTTATTTAAAATCAATCATATTGAAAATCAGTTTTTTGGCTACAAGTCCGGCAGCCGAATCATTAATGATGTTCCCATAGATATCCAATGTAGAGAACAAAACACTACCCTTACCCATCGGTACAATCCCCATAGCAGTTCCGATAGCCATAGGATAAGTATGATAGGCTCCGACCAGCAATTCCTCACCTTCCATCACTAATCCCATACGCTCCACCCCTGTATGTATCAATGCCTGATAAGGCCAGTTGAGAGCATTTCCGACAGGAAGTTCCTTGAAAATATCATGCGGCTTATTAAACATCACCCCGCCCAGCCAGTTGGTTCCAACAAAGAATTTGTCCTTAAACACCGCTTTACTATTAGCCGCTATAAATTCCGACCACTCATCAGCACTCTGAATAATAAAGATTTTGGTTCCATCATTTACGGCACGTTCCATTAAACGCTGTGCATCCGGCATCTTATCATTAGGAACAGCCCAATCCAAACGACAACGCGCGTTACTACGAGGATGCCTGAAACGGATCTCTATATCGGCAGACTTGCCTCCTTCCAAATAGACTTTTCCATCGCCCAAATGCTCTTTCTTCCTGGTAATTTCATATATTTTCTTACCATTGACAAAGACTTCAATCATACTACGATCATTACTCTGAGGAATAATCGTATATTCACCACTGACAGAAGGAAGTACTTTACCACTCCATTTAATACCATAACCATCAAGCATATACACAAAAGGACTTGGTGTAGCTCCCTCAATAGCACTCAGATTAACCACCTTGGCCACTTCATGATAAACTTCCTTCTGAAATTCCATATCCTCATAATAGACCACATCCAATCCCGGTTTGCCATCGGCAGAGCGTAACGCTTCCATCGGCACCATTGTCAACTGATCTTTCCTAGGAGGACGGGCCACCATAATCCAATCCAACTTTCCTAAATTATCCTCGTAAGCTGCAACCGCTTCTTTCGTTTTACCCTTCAAGAAATTCTGTAAAGCGTTTCCATCTTCCCAAACGGCCCCTTTGCCATCCAACATATTGGATGCCAGATTTACAGACAATATATCATCATACCCAGTTGTAACAACAGAATTTTCCTTACACAGTTTTGCTTGAATTCTACAAAGTCCTCCAGCTGCAGGAACAGGTATTTTTACATCTTTCACCAACAACTGACCATAAACCTCACCTCCGGCGGCTTCTGTTTCATAAGTCCCTACCTCCGTTATATTTCCTTGAGAGTCCGTCACCGAGATTTTCAATTGATGGTTTCCCCGGACATTCTTCTCATTAATCAGATAAAAATCAACGGTCACCTCTCCCCCTGCGGCAGCAACCTGTTGCCTGGTCTTTACCGCTACATACAAAGGCTGATTATAACGAGCTATAATAGCCGGATCCGATTTGGGATAACGAAAACAATCGACAATTCCCGAATAATTCTCCGTCAATTCCGATTCCCATCCATTAACAACGTATGCATCCGTCAAATTATTCATTCTGGCCGATTCTATTTTACGTCCCTGATGTTCATAAGACACCGTTCCCATAGCCACACATAAATCATCTACGGTAGGATAAACTGTCCTTAGCTGTTTAGCATCCAGAAATTCATTAAATTCATCATACCAACGTAAAAACTCTCTACCATCCCATCCTTTATAGCTATATTTTTCCAAATCTTCTTTATTCTTTTCCAAACGAGGAGGTGATGATAAAGCCCCTTCCTCACCAAAGAATACAATTTCACGCTTATTCTTTGTATCATTATAATAATCTTCAGGGCCTTTGTACAAACCTTCATTCCAAACAGCAGGTCCTCCGGCACGATGATAATCATACCAGCCACTCCAATACACTTTTTCATCGTAAGGACGAATATGAATTTTAGCCTGATCTTCTATATCATCTCCCTTAGCCCAAGCCGAGGTACGAAGAATCAACCGGGAAGGATCCAATACACGCATATCCTTCATCGCTTGAATTTCCAATTCTAACTTTTCAGGAGCAGCATTTCCCGATTCATTCATCATATTATAGATAACCAGACAGGGATGACTGCGATCCCTCTTTACCATACGGATGACCTTTTCATGCAAAACAGCATTCATAAACGGCTGTCTCACATCCAGACGGAAGCCGCCAGGCTCTTCAAAATAGAGCAGTCCCAACTCATCAGCATAATTCATTACGTCAGTATTACCGATAAAACGATGAAAATTCAACATATTCAATCCTAACTCCTTAGCGATGCGAATTTGCCTTTCAGCCAATTCTTCCGACGGAAAAATACCATTGACTGGCCAAAAACTCCAACTGATGGCCGAGCGAAGCATGATACGTTTTCCATTTAAACGAAAAACAGCATCATCACCTATACCGGAAGCCTCGAACCAACGGAATCCAAAACGGCGAGAATCTTTATCTACCCAGTTCTTTCCTTCGGATAACTCCACCTCACATACATACAGATTAGGATCATCCACACTCCATAATTTCGCATCCGGAGCTGATACAGGAATCTTCAGTTCATTTAGGCCTTTATTTAATGAAACACCCTTTATCTCTTTAGAATAAACTATTTTTTCTTTATTTTGCCACTCGTACACCGTTATACGAAGATCCTGCTTCGTAGTCTTTCCTTTTTCATTCTGTAATGTCAGAATAGCGTTGGCGGTGGTTATCTGAGGAGTATTCTGCATATAAATATCTGCCACATAAACAGAATTACATACCTTCATACCAACTTTTCCTGTTATTCCTCCAAAGCCATGACCGGGAGGCAACATTTTATCTCCCCACGGAATAGTTCTGGAGTCACGCCAATCATGGTTACCACCCGCATCCGTTATACGTACAGCCAATTGTACCTGTTCTCCTGATTTTATATAAGGAGTAATATCCGTTTCAAAAGGAACATTGTCCACAATCTGATAATCCACTAATCTCTGATTAATAAAAATCTCCGCCCGTGAACGTATAGAGCCAAAATTCAAAAAGACTTTTTGTCCTTTCTTCAACACCGGAATATCCATTGTACGACTCCACCATGTAACTCCTGTAATATCTCCTTCGGGTCCGGACTGAGTTTGAAGATATTCTTCAGCTGTTCCAGGAACCTGTACCGAAAGAGTCTGGGCAGAAGTCAATATATCCCATCCCGCTGTAGGAACAGTTGCAGGAACTTTCTGTGCCTCTTCCAATGTCAAATAAATATCCTCTGTCTGCCAAGCTGCATTTTTATCCTGCCATAAATGCCATCCTTTTCCTGACAAATCAAAAAACGGTCTCTCCTGTGCTCTCACCCCATAAAATGGACATAACAACAAAAATGCTATGGCAACAATACTCTTCTTCATAATTATCTATTACTTTCTTTTATTAAATTCAATAATAACTGTTGGCCCACTACATTAGCCCTGTTCTCGCTTTTAATACATGACTCCATGCTCTCATAGATGGTAAAACCAATATTCTGTTATAGCTAATCTCATTTATTTTATTTCATTCATATAACTATCCGGCAACCACCCTTTCAATACAAAAGCAGGATTCCGATAATTGTTAATCATCTCTGTAT
>OGZU01000216.1_pt1 | contig 17883 bp, 18 predicted proteins | sample 1576871 | NCBI WGS metagenome assembly OGZU01 (sample SAMEA3541580, study PRJEB24748) | human gut metagenome | biome: human gut; feature: human-associated habitat; material: faeces | place: China | collected 2012
ACGCTTTGAAGCCCGTCGCCAAGAGGATTTGAACCTCCGACCCCTCGCTTAGGAGTATGGCTTACCATGTGATACACGGTTCGGATGTAACTTCCAATATCATCCCTTACGCAGAATGACTTGTAGTAAACGAACTTTATGGTGCAAAACACCTATTCTGACGCAGTTTTATGTGTCCGTTGGGTGGTCCTATTAGCAAATTCTTAGCAAGAGGACACCCAGCCAAAGCCGATTGCTACTGCCATTCTTCACTCCCTTAGTCAAAATGACAAGGCAAATACATGGAGGTTACTATGGACAAGAAAGAGAAAAAGTCACTGCCGGAACCGCGCACATACACCGTGGAACAGATTGCGGCCATGCTCAACATTGGCCGCACAACCGCATATCAGCTCGTCAAGCAGGAGGAGTTCAGGATCGTCCGCATAGGCAATGCGATCCGCGTTTCTAAGAAATCTTTTGACGAGTGGCTGGAAAGTTTGGAATTGTGAATATCGCAAGAAACGCCGTAGGCTCAAAAAACCTATGGCGTTTTTTTATACCCATTTTTGAAGGAGGCTGGCAATGAAACTGACAGAAGCAGAAATGAGGATGGTGTTTCAGATTGAAAGTACCAATCAGAACGCCGCCCTGAATGAGATTTACATGACATGGCGCTATGCGCCGAACCCGGCAACGAAAGAAACGGCGGAAGGCCTTCTGGACAAGCTCCGCCCACTGTCGGATCAGGAGTGCATGGATTTGATCCGCAAGGTGCAGGCCGAATACCGTCTGCCGGAGAAAGCCCACACCATCGGGGAAATGCTGGCAGAGGCCAGACAGCAATCCGGGGCGCAGAAGTTATCCGGCCATGACATTATGGCTTTGGAGCGTTTCGACCCGGCAACCAGACACATGATCGTCTTTGATGTTCTTACCCATGACTCGCCTGTTGGCTGGAAGGGTGAGAAAATGCGCCTGTTCCTGACCGACACCGGATACAGCAAGGCTTTGGAGAATCAGGAAAAGGGTCATATCAAAATCCGCAACCATGCGAAGGTGCTTTCCGGCGACCTCCACTATGACCATAAAGACCGTGAGAGGTAGCCGACTGAAAACTGTATCAAAACCAGTGGGATATCTTCTGTTTTTCCCTCTGTGGCTTGCGTTCTGAACAGGGCGTGGATGTTTTCCCATGCGGGAGAAAACGGAGGCATACAGACGGGTAAACCGCTCAAAACCAACACTTTTTATTTTCGCAGGAAGGAGGTGCGAAGATGGCTGTTTTTCGTATTGAAAAGACCCGTGATTATACGGTCATGTCGAACCATCACTTGAAAGATCGGACGCTGACCCTGAAATCCAAAGGGCTGCTGTCCATGATGTTGTCGCTCCCTGACGAGTGGAATTACACCACCAGAGGTCTTGCGGCGATCTGCCGGGAAGGTGTGGACAGCATCGGCGCGGCATTGAAGGAGCTGGAAAACCACGGGTATATCCGGCGCACCCAGCTTCGGGATGAAAAAGGCAAGATCACGGATACCGAGTATGTCATTTACGAAATGCCTCAGTGCGAGCCGCCGTCAAGCCCAGGTACGCCTTTACCGGGTACGGCAAAGCCATATACGGAAAACCCGGATATGGGTATCCCGGATACGGCGGAACCGTGTACGGAAAACCCCGCACAATTAAATACTAATCAAACAAAGACTGATTTATCAAGTACGGAGATATCAAATCCTATCCCATCAAATCCCCCTACCCCCGCAGGGGCACGGATGGGAATGGATCGGATGGGAGCCAGAGAATGTTATCGTGAAGTGATTTTGGATAACATCGAGTACAGCTATCTGGTGCAGGACAGCCATATCGACCGTGAGCAGCTTGACGAAATCGTTGACCTGATCGTGGATACCGTATGTTCTGCCCGCAAAGTCATCCGCATTGCCGGAGACGATTATCCGGCGGAGGTGGTAAAGTCCCGGTTTATGAAGCTGGACAGTTCACATGTTCAGTATGTCATGGACTGTATGAAGGACAACACCACCTATGTCCGCAATATCAAGAAATACCTTCTGGCGGCGCTGTATAACGCCCCGACCACCATCAACAGCTACTATTCTTCCCTGGTGCAGCACGATATGTACGGGGACGGGCAAAGGGGGCGAGGCTAAATGCAGGAGGAAGTAACGCGAGGTGCCGTGACGCTCATTGTTGACGGAGCCAAGCTAAGCGAGCAGGTCTTTGAAAAGGCCGTCAAAAAGTTCCTGGAGGAAATCCAGAAAAGCCAGAAGCCCAAAATCTACCGCGGCAGGCAGAGCCTTAAACAGCTTGCCAGCCAGAACGCCGGTCTTGCCAATATCGAGATCAGCGACAAGAATATCAAGGCTTTCTCCCGTGTGGCGAAGAAATACCATGTGGATTTTGCCTTGAAGAAGGACACCGCCGCAGAGCAGCCCCGTTACCTGGTCTTTTTCAAAAGCCGGGATGCAGACGCCATCACCGCGGCATTTCAGGAGTTTGCCAGCCGCAAAATGAGCCGTGAGGAAAAGCCCTCCATCCGGGATCGGCTGACCCAGGCGAAGGAACAGGCGGCGGAGAAAACGGAACACCGCACCATTGACCGGGAGAAAGTAAAGGTCAAAGATCGGAGCGTGCAGAGATGAACATGAAAAAACTGTTTTTGCTGAACCTTCCGTATCTTCTGTTCGTGTATCCCTTCGATAAGTTGGCACAGGCTTTCCGGCTTGCGCCCGGTGCTGACCTTTCCGGCAAGCTGCTCTCCATTGGGGACGGCTTCACGGCAGTGCTTTCCTCCCCGTGGCTCAGTTTCCATCCCACGGACCTGCTGATCGGCATAGCGGGTGCGGTGATCCTTCGCATGGCGGTCTACCTGAAAGGCAAGAACGCAAAGAAATACCGCCACGGAATCGAGTATGGTTCTGCTCGCTGGGGTACGGCGGCAGATATCGCTCCCTACATGGACAAGGACTTTTTCCAGAACATCCCTATGACGCAGACGGAGCGAATCACAATGGCGAGCCGTCCAAAGCAGCCGAAGTATGCCAGAAATAAAAACATTCTGGTGATCGGCGGTTCCGGCAGCGGCAAGACGCGGTTCTTCTGCAAACCGTCGCTGCTGCAAGCTCATTCATCCTATGTCTGCACCGATCCGAAAGGGACTTTGCTGCCGGAGATCGGCACTTTCCTGGAGCGGAAGAAATACCGTATCAAGTGCCTCAACCTGATAAACTTCCGAAAATCCATGAAATACAATCCACTGGCTTACATTCGGTCAGAGAAGGATATCTTAAAGCTGGTGAACGCCCTGATTATGAACACGAAGGGCGAAGGCGAAAAATCTTCGGAAGATTTCTGGGTCAAAGCGGAACGCCTCTATTATTCCGCGCTAATCGGCTACATCTGGTACGAGGCCACGGAGGAAGAAAAGAACTTCATCACACTTCTGGACCTTATCAATGCCAGTGAAGCCAGAGAGGATGACGAAACTTATCAAAGCCCGGTGGACCTGCTCTTTTCTCAGTTGGAGGAACGGGAGCCGGACCACTTTGCTGTCAAGCAGTACCGCAAATTCAAGATGGCTGCCGGCAAAACCTTAAAATCCATTCTCATTTCCTGCGGCGCCCGGCTTGCTCCCTTCGACATCAAGGAGCTGCGGGACCTGATGGAATATGACGAACTGGAACTGGATACCCTGGGCGACCAAAAGACGGCGCTGTTTGTGATCCTGTCAGATACGGACAGCACTTTCAATTTCGTGGCCGCCCTCATGTATAGTCAGCTTTTCAATCTGCTCTGTGACAAGGCGGATGACTTCTACGGCGGGCGGCTGCCCGTCCATGTCCGTCTAATCCTGGACGAGTTTGCCAACATCGGCCAGATACCGAACTTCGATAAGCTGATTGCCACCATCCGAAGCCGTGAGATATCGGCTTCTATTATTTTGCAGTCGCAGAGCCAGTTAAAGACCATCTACAAGGATGCGGCAGATACCATTGTCGGTAACTGTGACAGCACCTTGTTTTTGGGAGGCAAGGAAAAATCCACGCTCAAGGAAATTTCGGAGCTGCTGGGAAAAGAGACCATTGATCTCTATAACCAATCCGAAAACCGGGGCAGCCAGGTTTCCCACGGCCTCAGTTATCAGAAATTAGGAAAGGAGTTGATGACCCAGGACGAATTGGCAGTGATGGACGGCGGCAAGTGTATCTTCATGCTGCGGGGCGTGCGCCCGTTCCTTTCGGACAAGTACGACCTCACCCGGCACCCGAATTACAGATACACGGCCGACGCCGACCCTAAAAATGTCTTTGACATGGAACGGTACATGAAGAAGCAGCGTGCCGTGGTAAAACCCACGGACACCTTCGATGTGTACGAGATTGACGCAACAACTTAACCCAAAATCAAAAACATTTTTTAGGAGGATTATTTTATGGAATTTTTCAACAGCGCAGTTGGTGTTTTGCAGACTCTCGTAGTGGCCCTGGGCGCAGGTCTTGGTATCTGGGGTGTTATCAACCTTCTGGAAGGTTACGGTCAGGACAACCCTGCTTCCAAAAGCCAGGGTATGAAACAGTTGATGGCCGGCGGCGGTGTCGCCCTCATCGGCATCACCCTTGTACCTCTGCTCTCCGGCCTGTTCGGTTGATCGTCCGGCGGTGATCGCTTATGGGCGGCATACTCGACAAACTCGATGAATGGCTCCGAGGGCTGCTCATCGAGGGAATCACGGGAAACCTGTCGGGCATGTTCGATACGGTCAATACCAAAGTAGGCGAGATCGCCGGTGAAGTGGGACAGACGCCGCTGGCATGGAACAGCGGCGTCTTTTCTATGATCCGAAACCTCTCTGAAACGGTGATCGTTCCAATCGCCGGGGTTATCCTGACATTCGTAATGTGTTATGAGCTGATCCAGCTTGTGACAGAGAAAAACAATCTGCACGATGTAGATACCTGGATGTTCTTCAAGTGGATTTTCAAGACCTTCTGTGCCGTTCTCATTGTGACGAACACATGGAATATCGTCATGGGTATTTTCGATGTGGGGCAAAGCGTTGTGAACAGCAGCGCAGACGTCATCATCGGGAATACCTCCATTGATATCAGCAGCGTTATCACGGATATGGAGGCGCAGCTTGAAGCCCTGGGCACGGGAGAATTGTTCGGGCTGTGGTTCCAGTCCCTTTTCGTGGGGCTTACCATGAACGCCCTTTCCATCTGTATCATGCTTGTCATTTACGGCCGCATGATCGAGGTGTATTTGACAACTTCCGTTGGACCGATCCCGCTTGCCACTATGACGAACCGGGATTGGAGCCATACAGGACAGAACTACTTGAAATCCCTGTTTGCATTGGCGTTCCAGGCATTTTTAATCATGGTGTGCGTGGGTATCTACTCTGTCCTGGTGCAGAGTATCGCCACGGACGGAAATATCTCAGGCGCGATATGGGCCTGCATGGGCTACACGGTCCTGCTGTGCTTCGCCCTGTTCAAGACCGGCAGCCTCTCTAAGAGCCTGTTCGGAGCGCATTAAGGAGGCTTGATAAATTGGCGTATGTAACCATTCCAAAGGATTTGACGAAAGTAAAATCCAAAGTGCTGTTTGGGCTTACCAAACGGCAGCTTATATGTTTCGGAGCGGCGGCACTCATCGGAGTACCGCTTTTCTTTTTGCTCAGACGCACGGCCAGCAACAGTGCCGCCGCGTTCTGCATGATTATCGTCATGCTCCCGTTCTTTCTACTTGCCATGTATGAGCGGCATGGTCAACCCCTGGAGGTGGTGGCCGGACAGGTCATCCGCTGTATGTTCCTGCGGACGAAAGAGCGGCCTTACCAGACAAACAATTTCTATGTAGCCCTGGAGCGGCAGGCCCAGGCGGAAAAGGAGGTGAAAGCCATTGTTCAGAAAGCGAAAGCTAGAGCCGCAGGCACGGCAGGTGGCAAAACCCACGGTAAAGCTCACCGCCGCGGAAAAGCGTGAGATTAGCCGTATCCTGGAAACTGCCAGAGGCGACGGCAAGGTACATTCCGCACAGGACACCTTACCGTTCCGCCAGATGTACCCGGACGGTCTGTGCAAGCTGGACGACCACACCTGGTCGAAGTGTATCGAGTTCGAGGATGTGAATTATCAGCTTGCAAAGCCTGACGACCAGACGGCGATCTTTGAAGCCCTCTGCGATATGTATAACGCCCATGACGCTTCTATCGGGATGCAGCTCTCCCTTGTGAGCCGCCGCATGAACCGGGAGGATTTTGTGAAGCGTATCGAGATCGCGGCACAGGGAGATCACTTTGACCATATCCGTGAGCTTTACACGCAAATGCTCCGCAAGCAGCTTGAACGGGGCAACAACGGTCTTATCAAAACAAAGTACCTGACCCTCACCATCGAGGCACGGGACAGTAAAACCGCACGGGCACGATTTTCCCGGATCGTCATGGACGCCCTTAACCATTTCAAGGTCATGGGTGCTTTGGCAAAGGAGCTTGGCGGCAAGGAGTGGCTGGAAATGCTCCACGGCATCCTGCACCCGGACGGGGAACGGTTTGCCTTTGAATGGAGCTGGCTTGCCCCTTCCGGCCTGTCGGTCCAGGATTTTATCGCACCTTCTTCTTTCCGCTTCGGTGAAGCAAGGAAGTTCACGATGGCGGATAAATTCTGTGCCGTGTCCTTTCTGCAGATCAGCGCACCGGAAATGGATGACCGTATGCTCACCGAACTGCTGGATACGGACAACGGGCTGCTTGTCAGCCTCCATATCCGCAGCATGGACCAGAACGAGGCGATCAAAACGGTCAAGCGGAAGATCACCGACATTGACAGTATGAAGATCGACGCACAGAAAAAGGCGGTGCGGGAAGGTTTCGATATGGATATCATCCCCACCGATCTTGCCACCTATGCAGGCGAGGCAAAGAACATCCTCCGTGACCTGCAAAGCAGAAATGAGCGAATGTTCCTAATGACCTTCCTGGTGGTGAACTTTGCGGACAGCAAGCAAAAGCTGGAGAATGACCTTCTCCGTGCGGCAAGCGTGGCACAGAAATATAACTGCTCCCTGGTGCGGCTGGACTTTCAGCAGGAGGACGGCTTCGTGTCGGCTCTGCCCCTGGGTGTCAACCGCATTAAGATACAGCGTGGGCTTACCACTTCGGCGGTGGCGGTGTTCGTTCCCTTCACCACACAGGAGATTTTCCACGGCGGCGAAGCCCTCTACTACGGGCTCAATGCCACTTCCGGCAATATGATCCTTGCTGACCGCAAAAAGCTGAAAACACCCAACGGCATGATCTTAGGTACGCCCGGCAGCGGCAAGAGCTTTTCCGCAAAGCGTTCCATCGTGGGTGTGTTCCTGAACACAAAGGACGATATCCTGATCTGCGACCCGGAGGCAGAATATTTTCCGCTGGTGAACCGGTTGGAAGGCCAGGTCATCAAAATCTCGCCTACCAGCACGCAGTATGTGAACCCTATGGATATCAACCTCAATTACAGCGAGGATGATAACCCGCTGGCGTTGAAATCTGACTTTATCTTGTCGTTCTGTGAACTGGCGGCAGGCGGCCGGAACGGTCTGGAGCCGGTGGAAAAAACGGTCATTGACCGTGCCGTGCGGATCGTGTACCGCCCCTATATCGCAGACCCCCGCCCGGAGAATATGCCGCTGCTGGAAGATTTGTATGACGAGATCAAACGGCAGCCGGAGCCGGAGGCGCAGCGGATCGCGGCGGCACTGGAACTGTATGTGCATGGCAGTTTGAATGTTTTTAACCACCGCACCAATGTGGATATCAACAACCGCATTGTCTGCTTCGATATAAAGGAGTTGGGAAAGCAGCTCAAAAGCCTGGGTATGCTGGTGATCCAGGACCAGGTATGGAACCGTGTTTCCCAAAACCGGGATCAGGGCAAATCCACCTGGTACTTCGTGGACGAGTTCCACCTTCTTCTGCGCGGTGAAGTTGGTTCCTGGAGCGTGGAGATTTGGAAACGCTTTCGCAAATGGGGCGGTATCCCCACGGGGATCACGCAGAACATCAAGGACCTGCTTTCCTCCCCGGAGATCGAGAACATTTTTGAAAACAGCGATTTTGTGTACCTTCTGAACCAGGCCAGCGGAGACAGGAAAATTCTCTGCGAGCGCCTGAATATCTCTAACCAGCAGGCGGCGCATATCAGCAACGCAGGCCCCGGCGAGGGGCTGATCTTCTTCGGTAATGTGATTCTGCCTTTTGTGGATGACTTCCCGAAGGACAACGAACTTTACAGCATTATGACGACAAAACTTGGTGAAACAGGGAAAGGAGAAAACGAACATGAATGATCCCCGCTATTTGCATACGGAAGAAAAACAGGAGGGCGAAACCTTCTTTGATGTGATGAACCGGCTGATTGCCAGCAGCAAGGCGGTTACGGCGGATATGGAGGCGGTCCTTGCGGAGCTGGAAAGTGAGATCGAACCGTTCCGGGCGCCGAAGGACCATGAATAAACTGACCCATGTGAGCCTGTTTTCCGGCATTGGCGGTCTGGACCTGGCGGCGGAGGCTGCCGGGTTTGAAACCGTCTGCCAGTGTGAGTGGGCGGATTTTCCGCACTCCGTCCTCTCCGCACGATGGCCGGATGTTCCCAGGTTCCGGGATATTACTACTTTTACGAAGGAGGCGTTTTTTGAAAAAACAGGACTTGAAACAGTTACCGTTATCTCAGGCGGCTTTCCCTGTCAGCCCTTCTCCACCGCCGGAAAACGGAAGGGCTTTGCGGATGAACGCTACCTGTGGCCGGAAATGTGCCGCGTTATTACCGAGCTGCGGCCCCGTTGGGTGCTTGGGGAAAATGTTGCTGGCTTCATCAATATGGGGCTCGACAAAACGATCTTTGACCTGGCAAAAGCGGGATACGCTGTTCTCCCATTCGTATTTCCGGCTTGCGGTGTCGGCGCATGGCATGAGCGCCAGCGAACTTTTATCGTCGCGGCTGATGTTTCCCACACCCCTTGCCTCCGACAACAACACCGCCAGGGACGCGGCAAGCCTGGATGTGTTCCTGTCGGACAATGGGATATTCCGCAAGAGGAACCGAAACGGGGCGATTTGGAGCCTGAGCCTGTCGGCGGCGGTATTTTATCTGACCCCGGTGGCATCGGACGGTTTCCGCTCGACCTTGAAGCCATCGGCCTTCGATCCGGCGAAGAAGGACGGGAACCTGTCGGCGCAGATCATCTCTCAGGAGCGGCCGGTGTCCGAAACGGCGGCGCTGAACCCGGATTGGGTGGAATGGCTCATGGGCTTCCCGAAAGGATGGACGGACGTATCCTCTGGGCCGCCGAACCGGAAGGAATCCCCCGCATGACCGAGCGCATGGATGACCGGGCGCTGCGGCTGAAAACTTTGGGAAATGCGGTCTGCCCGCCCCAGGCCTATCCCATTTTCCGCTATATCGCCATGATCGAGAATGGCACCTGCGGCGACTTTTGCCCCTATGGAAAGGAAGGTGACTGCCTATGAGGGAACTGAAAGCAACCGATAAGATCACGCAGAAAATGACCCGTGACGGTGCGGTATCGGAAAACCTTGCCACGGGAGAGGTGGAACATATCAGCAGCCGGGAGCCGGAAACGGAACTGTCCGCTTCTTCGGAAGAATCCGCTGGCGCTGCGGCTGACCTTGCCCTGCGTGCGGCGGAACACCATGAGAAGAAAAGCGCACGAAAGGCGGAAAAGGCTGACACCCAGGCGGTGCGGGATGGTTCTGCCGCAAGGCAGCGCCCGTCCTCCCGCCTGCAATTTACCGAGGAAGAATGTGCCGATCCCGTACTTGGAAAGTACATCGACCGTTCCGACCGTGCGGCGGACAGGCTGGACGCGGCAAAAGCCGCTATCCCCACAAAGAAAGTTCTCCGTACCGAGCGTGTTTTTGACGAGACAGCTGGAAAAGGCAAAACGCAGCTTCACTTTGAAGAAGTGGAGAAACGCCCCAATGGACGCCTGCGGCACAATCCGCTTTCTCGGCCGGTCCATGAGATCGTCCACGCTGCCCATGCGAAGGTGCATGAGGTGGAACAGGAAAATGTGGGTGTTGAGGCCGGACACAAGGGCGAGGTGCTGACGGAGCGTGGGCTTGCCTACGGAAAAGGCAAAGTCCGTGCCGCCGTCCACCATCACCGCACAAAGCCCTGGCGTGATGCGGCGAAGGCAGAGCAGGCTTCTTTTAAGGCAAACGCCGACTACCTTTACCAAAAGGCACTGCATGATGATCCTGTATTGGCGGCTTCTAACCCGGTATCCCGCTTTCTGCAGAAACAGCGGATCAAGCGGAACTATGCAAAGGAGCTGCGGCAGGCAGAGAAAACCGCAAAGAACACAGCGGCTACGGCGAAAAGTGCGGCGCAGAAAGCAAAGGACGCCTTCAAGGAAACATTCCTCTACATCAAGCACCATAGTCGGGCGGTTCTGCTGGTGATCGGCATTGGTGCCTGTGTTGCCCTGCTGTTTGGCGGGGTATCTTCCTGTTCCATGATGGCAGGTTCCGGCGTGGGCGGTGTATTCACTTCTTCTTATCTCTCCGAGGATGCGGATATGCTGGCTGCGGAGGCGGCCTACTGCGAATTGGAGCAGGAACTTCAATATGAGCTGGACCACTATGAGGCTCTGCACCCCGGATATGACGAATACCGTTTTGACCTGGACGAGATCGAGCATGACCCTTATGTGCTGATCTCCATTCTCACGGCGTTCCATGAAGGGGTGTTCACCATCGACGCGGTTCAGGCGGAGCTACAAATGCTCTTTGAAAAGCAGTACATCCTGACGCAGACCGTGGAAGTGGAGGTGCGCTATCGGACGGAGACACGGACAGACAGCGAAGGAAACGACTATGACGTGGAAGTACCGTACAACTACTATATCTGCAAGGTGAAGCTGGAAAACTTCGACCTATCCCATGTGCCGGTCTACATCATGGACGAGGAAACACTTTCCCTGTATGCGGTCTATATGGCAACGCTGGGGAACCGGGAAGATTTGTTCCCAGGCTCCGGCTATGTAGACAAGTACACCAAACCGCCCACCACTTATGATATCCCGCCCTCTGCACTGGAAGATGATACCTTTGCGGCGCTCATTACCGAGGCGGAGAAGTACATCGGCTATCCTTATGTCTGGGGCGGCAGCAATCCAAACACTTCTTTTGATTGCTCCGGCTTCGTGTCCTGGGTGCTGACGCAAAGCGGCGTCTGCAATACGGGCAGACTGGGAGCCCAAGGACTCTACAATATTTCCGCCCCGGTATCCTCTGCCAACGCAAGACCCGGCGACCTGATCTTTTTCGTCGGCACTTACGATACACCGGGCGTTTCCCATGTGGGTATCTATGTGGGCGGCGGAAAAATGCTGCACTGCGGCGACCCCATCCAGTATGCAGATATCAACACAAACTACTGGCAATCTCACTTTTACGCTTTTGGGCGACCGCCCTACAACTAAAAAACGATATGGAGGTAATTTGATTTATGGCAACGACACAGAAGATCCGCAATGACATTGCGAAAACCAAAGAAAAGATTGCGGAGCAGCAGAAACGCCTTCGCGCGCTGGAGGCCCAGCTTGCGGAGGAAGAAAATCTGGAAATCGTCCGCATGGTGAAAGCCGTGAAGATGGACAACAAGGAACTGACTGCCTTCCTGAAAGCCTATGCCAGCGGTATGATCTCCCTGCCGGAAGGTATGCTGCAGGAGGGCAACACCGAGAATGAGGAAACGGAGGGATATGAGGATGAAGCATAACTTTATGACAAAAATGGTATCGGCTCTTTTGGCGGTAGTGCTCAGCACTGCCGCTTTTTCTGTCACCGCCTTTGCCAGCGGCGGCGAGGAAAGCACGGAATCCGTGACCGAACAGGAAACGGCTGGGGATGTCTCTGATCTGCTTTCCGCTCTGGCAGGCAGCCAGGTCACGGTATCCGTCACCGAGGATGGTATCCAGTTCAGTTCCGGCGAAAATGACTCTGAGCAGACCGGCACCGTCACCACGGGCGGCGGCAAGCTGAATGTCCGCACAGGCGCCGGAATGGATTATACCGCCTTCGCCCAGCTTCCCAACGGAACGACCGTGAAGGTGATCGGCACGGACGGCGACTGGCTGAAGGTCATCCTGCCGGAGAAAGTCGGCTATGTATATTCCGGCTACATGACGGTAAGTGACGGCGAGGCTGGTTCCGGGGAAGACTCTTTCTCTCTGGACGCTGAAACGCTGGAAAATCTGCTGGGGATGCTGGGCGGCGGTTTGAATGGCGGTGCTGCCCTGACGCCGGACGGGAACCTTTCGCTGATTGATGATATTGGCAGCCCGACCGCCAGCGGCAAGCAGTTCATCACAGTAGAAACGAAGAACGGCAATGTGTTCTATCTCATTATCGACCGTGACGACGAGGGCGAGGAAACCGTGCATTTTCTGAACCAGGTGGATGAAGCCAATCTCATGGCGCTTACGGAGGATGGAGAAAAGGCGGAAACACCTATTGTCTGCACCTGTACGGAAAAGTGCCAGGCCGGTGCGGTCAATACCGCTTGCCCGGTCTGCGTAAAAAACCTCAGTGAATGTGTTGGCACGGAACAGAAAGCTGCGGAGCCCACCGAGCCGGAGAATCCGAAGCCTGAAAAGAAAAGCAATACCGGGGCGATCCTGGCGGTGCTGCTGATCCTTGCAGCCGGAGGCGGCGCGGCGGTCTATTTCCTGGTGCTGAAACCGAAGCAGGGCAAGAAAGTTCCCGCTGATCTGGATGATTTCGACCTGGAGGATGAAGAAGAATACCTGACCGAGGACGAGGAAACGGAGGAAAAGAATGAGTAAACTGATTATTGCGGAAAAACCGAGTGTGGCAAAATCTATCGCATCGGCCCTGGGTGCTTCATCCAGGGCCGATGGCTTTTATGAGGGCAACGGCCTTCTCGTATCCTGGTGTGTGGGGCACTTGGTATCCCCGATGGATGCGGGCGGCTATGACGAGCGTTTCAAGAAATGGCGCTATGACGATCTTCCCATTCTGCCGGAGCCGTTCCGCTATGTGCTGGCACCTGGCAAGGAGGACGCTTTTGAAAATCTTCGCACTCTGATGAACCGCCCCGATGTGGATACCATTGTCAATGCCTGTGACGCCGGGCGTGAAGGTGAGCTGATCTTCCGGCTGGTGTATGAAATGGCTGGATGCCGCAAGCCAATTCTTCGTCTTTGGATTTCCTCGATGGAGGACAGCGCCATCCGAGAGGGCTTTTCTGACCTGCGCCCCGGCGCCGATTATGAAGCCCTGTATCAATCAGCACTCTGCCGCCAGAAAGCGGATTGGCTGGTGGGGATCAACGCCACACGGTTGTTTTCCGTTCTCTATCACCGTACCTTGAATGTGGGTCGTGTGCAGACGCCTACGCTGGCAATGCTGGCGGAGCGTGACGCAAAGATCACGCTGTTTCACAAGGAAAAATATCATTTGCTGCGTCTGACGCTGGATGGAACCGAGGCGGTGTCGGAAAAATTCACCGATTCGGCAGCGGCGGAACAGGCAGCGGCCATGTGCAAGGGTGCGACCGTCACCTGTACCTCTGTCACGAAGGAACAGAAGAAAGAACAGCCACCGAAGCTCTATGATCTCACCACCTTGCAGCGTGAGGCGAACCGCCTGTTCGGATACACGGCGAAGCAGACCCTTGACTACGCCCAGAGCCTCTACGAAAAGAAGCTGCTGACCTATCCCCGCACGGACAGCCGGTATCTGACCTCCGACATGGCGGAAACGGCCTCCTGTGTGATCCACCTGGCGGCAAAGCTGCCGCCCTTTGATAGCTGCACAGACTTCTTTCCGCTGGTGGAGACCATGGTCTCCGATAAGGATGTATCCGACCACCACGCCATTATTCCCACGATGGAGATTGAAAAGGCAGATATCAAGGGTCTACCTTTGGGCGAGCGCAATTTGTTCCTGCTGGTCTGCTGCAAGCTGCTGTGTGCGTCGGCGGAGCCGTATATGTATGAGGCGGTCACGGCAACTTTCAACTGCTGCGGCCATTCCTTCACCGCAAAGGGCAAGCGCATCCTCTCCGAAGGCTGGCGGGAGATCGACCGCATTTTCCGTGCCTTTCTGAAAGAAAAGCCTGCGGATGGGGACGGCGGCACACTCCCGGACTTCACCGAAGGGCAGATTTTTGATGGTGCGGAGATTGCTGTTACCGAGCATTTTACCAAGCCGCCGAAGCCCTATACCGAAGATACCCTCCTGTCCGCTATGGAGAACGCAGGCAAGGACGATATCCCCGACGAGGCAGAGCGAAAAGGTCTTGGCACGCCTGCGACCAGGGCGGCTATCATCGAAAAACTGGTGGCAGCCGGATTTGTGGAGCGCAAGGGCAAGAGCCTGATCCCCACAAAAGCCGGTATCAACCTTGTCACGGTCCTGCCGGAGCCGCTGACCTCTCCCATGCTGACAGCGGAATGGGAACAAAAATTGACGGAGATCGCAAAGGGCGGCGCTGACCCGGATACCTTCATGGGCGGTATCCGCACGATGGTTCAAGAGATCGTGTCCACCTATTCCTGCATTTCCGAGGATGGCAAAAAGCTGTTTGCCCCGGAGAAGGAAGTGATCGGCACCTGCCCCCGCTGCGGTCAGCCGGTCTATGAGGGCAAGAATAACTTTGCGTGTTCAGATCGGTCCTGCGGTTTTGTCCTCTGGAAAAATGACCGCTTCTGGACAAGCCGCAAGAAGGAGCTGACAAAGAAGATAGCAACGGACCTTCTGAAAAAGGGTCGCACCAATGTCAAGGGAATGTGGTCTGAAAAGAAACAGGCCACTTATGACGCTGCGGTGATCCTGAACGACACGGGCGGCAAGTACATCAATTTCAAGCTGGAATTTCCAAAAAGAAAGGAAGGTGTCAATGGCAGAAAATAAGACTTTGGAACATTTACCCGAAGTGAGGGCGGCGGTGGCTGCCCTCTCCCCGGAGGACCGGGAGGTGCTGGCGGCGGTGCAGACCTCGCCCTTCAAGCTGACAGCGCCGGAGCAGTTCAAGGAGTTTGCGGCCAACATCGACTATTTCGTATTTGAGCCCAATATCCACGATCTGAATGATCTGGGGTGGCGGTATCTGGCACAGCACATGGATATGCTGCTGCCCCCGGAACTTCTGAAAGCGATCGACCCTGTTCCGTTTGGCAAGTACGCCATGCAGGAGGAACAGGGCCATTTTACGGAACACGGATATATTTCTCTCTCCGGCGACGAGTGGAACCATGAACGCCCTGCGGAGCCGGAGAAAAAGCCCTCCATTCGGGAACGGCTGGAACAGGGCAAGAAGGAATGTGCGGGAAAAAACAAAGCGCAGCCCCACAAGGAAAAGTCTGCGCCGGAACTGTAAGGAGGTGCTGATATGCCATATTACGATCACGACAAGGATTATCCCTTTGCCGCCTTTATCACCAATCTTGGAAAGTACAATGAGGGCGAGCTTGTGGGCGAGTGGGTGAAGTTTCCCACCACCGCCGAGGAATTGAAGGAAGTGTTTAAGCGGATCGGGATCGGCCAGAAGGATGACTTCGGCCAGCCCTATGAGGAATGGTTCATCACGGACTATGACTGCTATGTGGACGGTCTTTACAGTAAGCTGGATGAATATGAAAATCTGGACGAGCTGAATTATCTGGCATCGAAGCTGGATGAAATGAGCGAAAGCGAATACGCACAGTTTCAGGCCGGTATGGAAATGGGCGACCATTGCGGCAGCCTGCAGGAGATCATCAACCTCACCGAGAATCTGGATTGCTATGAGGTTTACCCCGATATCCATGACTATGACGATCTGGGCCGCTATTACATCGAAGAACTGGATGTTATGCAGGTGCCAGAGCATTTGCAGAATTACATCGACTATGAGGCCTACGGCCGGGACGTTGCGTTGGAGGAAAACGGCACCTTCACGGATCAGGGCTATGTGCGTGATACGGGTGACAGTTTCCATGAGTATTACGACGGTGAGCGCGGCAGTATCCCCGACGAGTACCGGGTGATGACTTTTCAGGACGATCTTCCCGAAGAAGAAAAATCTGAATGGGCTATGGATATCGCCTTTGACATGGACGAGTTTTTCCGTCAGAACGATCCGCAGTATGCGGCGGAGCACCCGGAGGCACAGGCTGCCAAGGAGGAACTCTACGAAAACCTGATGGCAGGGCGCATTTCCGCTCTGGATGAAAAGCTGGCGGCGCTGGGGCAAACACAGGAGGACTATCTTCCTTCGGAGATTGAAAAGTTCAAGGACGCCACGGGCTATGAGGAATTTCTTGATTTTGACCCAGCGGAGGTCAAGGCCGCTTTGGATGACCCGGACAAGTCCCATGCGGATGAAATGCTGTCCGCTGCGGAGAGGGCTGCCTCGGAAAAGATGACTGTGCTTGTAGTGGAGCCTATGAAGGAACCCTATGTGAAGGAGATCGACCCCGATCTTCATTCCCTGCAGGCGGAGGTCGGCGGAGACATTGGCGCAACTTATCCCTATTCTGACCCGGTGGCGCTGGTCTGCAATGATGAAGGAAAGCTCATTGGGCTTGATCTGAACCGTGGGCTGCGGGATGAAAATGGAGAAATTTATGATATCGTAGCAGGGACTTTTTTGGTGGTTGGACTTGGTGAGGAAGATTTTGCCTCCCTGTCCCCGGAACTGATTCAGAAATACACGGAACAGTTCAAAACGCCGGAACGATTTATGCAGATCAATGGCAATATCGTTGTTCTTCCTGTCCCAGCAGAGAAGCAAGACCTCGCTTATCTGCCAGACCGTTTTGAAACTGGCGAGCGTGTGCAGACACCGAGGGGCAGCTTTCAGGTGACGGCTATGAGCCGGGAGCAGATGGAGGCAGCCGGGTATGGCGTCCACCACATTTCCGATGATGGAAAGTATCTTATCATGGGAAATGGTACACGGGCCTTTGCCGTGGCAGCGGAGCAGCCGGAAAAGGATAATCCCCTCCGCACGGTCGAAATGACGTTGGAGGATGACTACGGCATGATCGACGGCGTTATCAACAACGGCAGACGCGGCGAGGAATTGGAAAAAGCTCAGGAGTACACAGAACGGACAACGCCGGAGAAGCCTTCCATCCGTGAGCGGTTAGAGGACGCAAAACGGGAGTGTGCCGAGCACAAGCCCCCGGAGGGCAAGAAGCCCGGCCGTGATGTGCCGGAACATGACTGCCTATGAGTCGAAGCAAGAAATGGCGGCTGGAATGGGCGTTCTTCCTGGGTGAGAACGGCAGGCGGCAGTATAACCATATCTGTAAAAAATGTGTTCACGGCTGCAAGCAGAGTTTCCGGGCGTGTCTGGTCGCTTGCCCGCATTACAGTTCCAAACGGGCTGAGAACTGTGAGAATAAGGGTGGAAAAGCCACAGAATAATCCCCTGTATTCGCAGTTTCAAAGAGAACCTATATGACTTGCAGATGCTATCCTAGATAGAGGATATCCTCTTTTTGGCATGCCGATTTGTTTGATTTTATGGGATTTGATATTTACACTATGACAGTTAGAAGTTCCATTTCATAGACAAATGGTAAATCAGACGCCGGGCGCGGCGGCCATATGCCCGCTTGCGTCCGGCGTCTTTTCAAGTTCTCTGATACCAACTTTATTGCTAATCTTTACAGATCAAACAAAGTCATTTGGCATTCCTTGCAGGATTTTACTTTTCGTTCTTTTATAACATCGTCTGACCCAACCTCTCCAAAAAGTAAAGACGATGTTGGATTGTGTATTTGAGTGTTGCGCATTACTGTATTATGACTATAATTTGCATAGCAATATAAGCATCCATTTCTGCATGTGTTGTAGG
>OGZU01000224.1_pt1 | contig 17426 bp, 17 predicted proteins | sample 1576871 | NCBI WGS metagenome assembly OGZU01 (sample SAMEA3541580, study PRJEB24748) | human gut metagenome | biome: human gut; feature: human-associated habitat; material: faeces | place: China | collected 2012
GCACTGACACCCATGTCATGAGCAAGGATAACTAGCCGGTATAGAGTTGCTTGAGCGGGTATGCGTCTGTTCAAGTGACCCATCGATTTGTTTAAGAAATAGTTAAACTACGAAACAAACGGCACGTGGGTAACTCACGACTCAGCGAGAGTAAAAGGAATAGGAGAAGAAGGTTCATGTTTTGCCCCAAATGTGGCAGCAAGATTGGTGATGATGCGCGGTTCTGTACCGAATGCGGTCTGCCCTTGGGCGGGCTCTCGGGCAAGACTGCGGCCGAGGAGGGGCCCAAGGCCGAGCCGTCGGAGCGAGAATCATCGTCCGCTGAAGTCATAATGGAACCCACAGATACCGAAACGGACTCTGCGATAGGATCCGCGAATGCCGAGTCCACAGCAGAACCGAGCCCCGAGCCGGTCTCGAAGACCGCGAATAGCGGTCACTCCCAGATGTACAACTTCTTTATGCAACGCTGTCAGGTCGGCAACCGCCTAGTGCCGCAGTTTGCTATCATGATCGCCGCATTTATCGCCGCTGCAGGCATCGCTTACGCTGCTTTCATGCTCTACAAGAACGTCATCGAGCCCAATCTCCAGCAGCAATCCGTGCAACAGGAGCAAGCGACCGAAAGGCCCAAGAAGGACGAGAGAGCGGTCGAAGAAGTTGTCTATACGTTGGAGGCAAAGTCATTGACGGCGTCTGCTCCGGTCGACCCTATGCTCGAACAGGGCGAGCGGAGGGACATGGAATGGTCCTATCCGCAACTTAAGAGCTCCACCAAAGACGACGTTGCAGACAAAATTAACAAGGCGATTCTCGAGCCCCTTCAAATTGATGCGGAGCGAACGAATCGAGCATCAGATAATGAGCAATCAGATGCTGAGTTGTACCCCGACGGCGAATTTCCCTGCATATCGAGAAACGTGACGGTTACGTACATGGATGAGAACTATTTCTGTATCCGTGACGAGCGCTATTCGACGGGATGGGGCCCGCATGGCGGCACGGTTGTGACTGGTGTTATTTTTGATTTGCATACGGGTGATACTGTTAGTCCTCAGGATATGTTTGGCATTGATACCGAGGATCTTGCCAGTTCTATGAGTTCGGCAGTTTGGCCGTATCTTACGGAAATAGGCAGAGACAGAGAGTATCCGTCTGACTACAACTCTATGCTCATGCGGAGCAATTCTTCAGACTATTCAATCAAGGGTTCAACATGCTTGTATGTGACATCCAAGGGGCTGGTGTATCGCACCGAAGACTATGAGCTCGGTACTTTTGCGGACGGCAATTGCGAGATTTTGGTTGCGTCCTGGGATGATGAGTCTCAAGTTGGGTCCGAAGTAACCCCTGATGAGGTCAAGGACGGTACAACGGTGAAAGTCGATAAGGAGGACTAACATGTTCTGTCCCAACTGTGGATTTGAGCTTGATGGCGATTTGCGATACTGCACCGAGTGTGGCTATGCACTCGAAGATGCAAAGGCGGTGCTGAACTCTGCCAGCAACGAAGTGGCAGAAGAGCCTTCCGTTATCAATGAGGCTGCGGAAGAGATTTTCGCTAGTGACGAAACGGAGAAGGAGCCTTCCGCCGGTGCCGAGGCGGGGGAGGAAAAGTCGCCCGTGGAGAGCGAGCCCGTAGCGGACGAAGAAGACGACCGGCCCAAGGACGACGTGTCGTCCGATGCAACGCCTTCGATTCCAGCCGTGCGCGCCGACCGGCCAAAGCCGAGCAATCCGGTCGCCAAGCCCGTCGCGGCGCCAGCCCCTGCGCCTGCGGCGAATGTATCCGCACAGAAAAAGGACCCCAAGGCGCTCTATATCGTCGGTATCATCGTTGGCCTGGCAGCCATTGCCATCTTTAGCTACCTGCTGTTCTTTAGCAAGTCCAGCGACGACGTTGCCCATTACGGCCAGGACAAGGCCATCGTGGTAGCCCAAGAATCCAAGATTACCCCGACCGACGCAAAGGGCGAGAAGATCAAGAAGTACTCGGTGACCCTGAACGGCGACAACGGCTACAGCACCAATGCTGAGGTTAAGGGTGACGAGGGCTTCACGGTAAGCCAGCTTCCCGATATCAAACCGGGAAAATATACTCTTACCGTTAAGGACTCCAAGACCAAGGTTGAGTGGAGCGTTCCTGTCGAGGTGGTCGATAATTCCAAGTCCGATGAGGCCGTGAAGGATGTTTCGCTCGAGGTGCCTAAGGCTGACAGCGCAGACGCAAAGGCGGACGAGGGCGACAAAAAGGACGGAAACGCCGCTGCGGACAATGCTGCTGCATCCGCTGCCTATAAGCAAAAATGCCAGGAATATCTTGCGCGTTATGGTGAACCTCAAATGGTTGAGATTGAGGACTATATGTCAGCCCTTAGAGGTTTTTGCTTGGCTGATTTGGTTGATTTCGACAACGACGGCGTTTCTGAGCTCGTGACGGTTGTTAACGATATGAGCGCGGACGATATGAAAAGCGCCTGGGACGGAAATATTGAAGAGCTTCAGAAGTCCTACACCGTAGAGGTTTGGTCGGCGGAAGACGGCGGTATCAAAAGGATATATAGCCAAAAATGGCTCGACAACTCTAACGGAGGATCGATGTACCTGCCTCTTGTTAAGGATGATGAGCAAAACGTCTTACTTGGCAAGCGTACGTACGAAATGTGCGATGCGCTCAAAGCAAAGCTCTCAGGTAAACAGATAACCTATGGCGATAACTGGTCTTTATTCGGCAAAAAGGATGATTCGCTTTCGTTGGTGTTAAATCGCGAAGCTTGGTCCGTCTCTGTTTCTGGCGGTAATCTTGGAGACTATTACGCATCTAACGGCAAGGAGATATCCGAGAAGGATTTCAACGCGTTAAATTCCTACACAGATTTCAATCATCAATACTGCACGTATTATTTTGTTGACTTCTCAAGCTCAAGTCAGGGATCATTTTCAGATGTGCCCGTTGTTGGTTGCAGCCAAATGTCCGACCGCACCAATAGCACACTAAAAAAGTTGGGGATTGAATAAAAGTTGAAAAAGGGGCCTGGAAATTGCGTCCAGGCCCCTTTTCTTAGAGCAGCTGCTCAAGGTCAATAAGCCTTGTGTCGTTCACTTGGGCGGCTTTCTCTCGACATGCCTCCGTAAATCCACCCTTGCTAAACAGGTAATATCGTTGGATCGGCCTGCCCAACAATGTTCCGCGACGCATGAGCGTCTCAAGCACATCGACGTCAGCGGGCTCGTTTCTCCATTTGCACTCGCCAACGATGAGCTCCCCATCGGCGTCCTCAAGCACAACGTCAATCTCTTCTTGCCGGCGCGTGTTCGGGTTCGTGCCCCACCAAGAGCCGATTGCCTTGGGCAGCACATCCAGCTCGCTCTCAACAACCTGACGCATCAACCACTGGCGGCACACTTCTTCAAATGCAGGACCCACAAAGGTGGACAAATCATGCTTGGCGATACGCGCGGCCACAGCGGCTCCGAGCCCCTCCTCAATTGTTCCCGCGTACTGTGGAACAAAACGATACCAAAACCTAAACAAGTTGTCGCAGATCCGATAGATTACTTGACGTTTTGTTGCCTTTACAACAGGCGTGACGCGCTCAACGATTCGCAGCTCGATCAATGCGTCGAGCAGTCGCGCGACCTGTGGTGTTGCGAGGTGGGTAACATCGGCAATCTCTTTGGAGCGTACATAGCCGTTGGCAATGGCGGTTATGACGGCATTGTAGATAGCCGGGCTGCGGACCTCTTGCAGCAGATAGTTCTGGGGTTCGGCATACAAAAACGCATCTTGACGCAGCAGCGCATGCTCAAGGTTCCATTGGGTGGAACGCGCGCCATCGAGCTGTGATAGATAGAGCGGCATCCCGCCAACAACGGAATACAGCTCGATGACTCTTTCGATGGGTGCATCGGGAAGCATGAGCGCCACGTCGAAGATGGTGAACGGGTCAATGCGCAGCTGCATGGTGCGGCGTCCATAAAGAGGGCTTTGGTGTCCTAGTACCTGGTGTTCCATAAAGCTCATGGACGATCCGCAGAGTACGAGGAACAGCTTGCTCGTGTCTTTATGTCGATCGATAAGCGTTTGCAGGCACGATGAGACGCCCGGATCGCTCTCGGCGAGGTAGGGATACTCGTCAATAATCAGAACGATTTGCTCTGTCTTGGCGTGTTCGAAGACGGATTCGAGTGCAACCTGGATAGAGGGGAACGCTGCTCCTGCGGCGCTATCGCCAAGTATCTCGCGGCTGAGCGGCGCGAGGTTTTCGCTTGCAACGGTTTGCTGCCCGGTAAAGAAGATCACATGAGGTTTGCCCTGTGTAAAGACGCGAAGCAGGCTGGTTTTACCCACGCGACGCCTTCCATAGACTACGGCAAACTGAAAGGAGCCCTTTTGATAGGCGGTTTCCAGGGATTCAAGCTCTTTCCGACGTCCAACAAACATGATGTGCCTCGCTCATATACGTATTATTAACATATATATTACTAACACGTATATGAGTAACTTTCCATCCGTCAATCGGACGGCAAGGAAATGACAGCGTTTCTACTTAACGAGGCGCTTGAGTTTGGCATAGTCCTGAATCTGCTTTTTGCGCTTGGCGTTGAGGAGGTTGTTGAGATCGAGCCTCTCGGCGGTGCAGCGTTTGAGTAGCTCGGAGCTGTCAAAGCCGTTTGACTCAATGTCTTCATCCAGATCGTGCTTGAGCTTGGTCCATTTATTGAGCTGCGAGCGCACGTAGGCCGCGGGACGTTCTATCTCGTTGGCGATATCGCGTACGCTGGTGCCCGTTCCAAACAACTCGCGTATCTTTGCCGTCTCCTTGCGCGTGCGCTCATTTTTGGCATCGGTCTTGCATCGATCGCTGCAGTAGTGCCGTTTGACGCCACGATGCCCGGCAAGTGAATAGGCGCGTCCGCACTGCTCGCAATAGCCAATTTTGACGGTGCTCAGCTTGCGTGAAAAATCAAACCAGAGCCACGAGAGATAGCTGTCAAAGGAGAGGAACCCTGTGGACTCGTTACCCTGGAACACATCCACGTGCGCGCCCGAGAGATGCGAGATCACGAGCGCCTGCACCAAAGCGGTGAGTGCATCGCGGTCATCGTTTTCAAGTTCTTCTCGGCGCTCCTGGATATCTGCTTGAGGGTCGATTACATAGAAGCTCTCCTCGCTATTGTTAACCTTGAGTCGCGCTGAAATCTCCGAGCTGGAGTCTTCGTCCATGTAGAACATCGCCTGCAAAACACTGAAGTCATTGGCGGTGAGCTCGTGTTCAAAAGAGAGCACGTTGAGTGCAACGAGAGATTCTTCCTCGTCGATCATAAACATAAAGGCGTAGAAATATCCCGCATCGGATTCGATTTTGCGCACGATGGGCAGGCTTTTGAATGAGTCGGTATAATCACCGCCTGCCCTCAGGATAGTGGTGTAGATCTTGAAGGATGACCCGTTTGCCGCGCAGGTCACCACTGATTTCTCGATTCTTTCCAATGCGGAGACCTTTGCGATGGTGCAGCTCCCGTTGAGGTATTCCTGGATGCGCATGGCAATAAGTGCTGCCATCGCGGCATTGGCCCAATCGCGTACGGATTCTATTGCGTGCTTGCCAAAAAGCGGCCCGGTCTGTTCGGCGTAATCAAGTACGTTAAAGAGGCTTGCGCGGAAGGGCTGCTCTTTAACGGCGGTGGGTTCGATGCATGATGCCAGCCTGATCAGATCGGCATGGCGCTCGCTGTGTGCGGGTCCTTCGTTGCTTTTGCTGCCGGCCAGCTCGGTGGGCATGTAGAGTTCAAAGACAAGCTGGGCCTCGCCAACGGGCCTATTGGGTTCGTTCTCTATGAGGTTGACTTTCTTAAACGGAATCGAACCTTCAACGGTGCGTGTTTGGGAGAACTCAAACATTGTTACCCCTGTCTCTAGCTGCAGGTTTAATAGCGTAGCACGTTTAAGAAAATTACCCTGTCAAAATCTCTATATCGGATAAACGACAAATCGTATCTTGTGATCGTCAAGAAAAGGGGTAACGAGAAAGGACCCGATTATGCATTGCAAACAGTGTGGAGCAGAGATTAACGACGGCGCCAAGTTCTGCGGCGTGTGCGGAACGCCTACGGTCGCGGCTGCGGCCAGCGCGGTGGGGGATGCGATTTACGTCGAGGCCCAGCCGATTGAGAGCCAGTCTGTCGAGGCTCAGTTTCAAGCGGCGGAGGATGCAGAGGCCGCTGCTTGCCTGCAGGATTCGCTTCACGAGTCCATCGGGTCGCTTGGGCGAGCAGCGGTGATTTCATTGCTCTATGTGCTCTTTTTCAATTACGTGCTGGGAGGTGGCTCGCTGGGACTTAACAATATGATTCCGCTGGCGCTGCTTCTGATTGGTCCCTGGAAGGTGATTATCTCGCTGTACCGCAGCGGTGTAAGGCTTCCCTTTGTCTATGGTAGCGGCATTATCGGTATCACGATTATGCTAATCGAGCTTGTGGTTCTCGTGGGCCTTCCTGTCGTGGTTCTGATGCTTTTTTACTGGTTGGGCAGCGTGATTCACGGGGCGGTTCCGGTTGTTCCCGAATTAGCACCGATGACGATGGTGGCACTTTGGCCTATCGTCTCGGTTGCCAACATCATCTTCAAGGCAATCAAGCTGCACATGGCTCGCGCCTAGCAGGTAGCCCGTCGCATGCCTTCCGCGTGGGGTCAGGCGAATTTGAAAGGTGAAAGAAAAGGTTTACAGTCGAGCAAATTGCTCCTGGGCCTTTTCTGTTTGCAGGCTGTGGGCTATCGTTTCGATATGCTGAAGTTCTAGGGGGATTTATGTACTGTGCAAGCTGCGGGGCAAAGATCAAAGACGGGGCGCGATTCTGTTCTGCATGCGGAAAACCGTTGGATGTGGATGATACGCCGGCGAATGCTCAGCAGCCGCTTCCTTCAGGTACACCAAAGGCGTCTGCTGATAGAAAAGCGACAAGCGATCCTGCTGTATCTCGCGCAGAGGGCCCTTCTCCGGCGCCCTCTGATCATATGTCCTTTGCGGCCTTTATGATGCAGCGTCGGCAGATCGGCCGTTTTGCTGTGCCTACGTTTGTCACCATTCTTGCAGCAATCATCTTTACCGCTGGTGTCGCTTACGCCCTGGTCAAAGCTTACGAAGCCTTTGTGCTGCCTCAAGCGCAGCAGCAGGAGCAGCCGGCTGCAGTCGAGGAGAAGTCGTCTAAAAAGAAGGTCGCGGCAACAAACAAGAAAGCACGCAGGGCTTACGAGGGCGTGGTTGCGCGTTACGAGGACTTTGCGAGCTATTGCGAGCGGAAGGGGGCTGGTGCTGCCAGCTACGACGACTGGGCCCAGGGACGCGGTGATGATTCTGGACTGGGGCAGATATTCGTTTATAACAACCAGACTGCCCCCGGCTTTTTAAGCTACTACTATGCTTTCGATGATTTGAATGGCGACGGAATTGACGAGCTGCTTGTTGGGTTTGTCGATGCGCAGAACGATATTTCGGCGATTGTGGGTGCCTACTGCTTTGTTGATGGAGAGGCCGTTTCGGTTATGCCTTCGTCAGAGATGGTAGAAGGCTCCAGCAATATGACGAATCAGTATGACGGTTTTATTGCTCAGGGGGAGAGCCAAGTCATTACTGTCTGTAAGGACGGCATCGTTAAATTTACTTGTAGTCAGGATTGTAACCAGGTAGATTTCTATATTTCGCTTACTGCAAAGGGTCCTGAGGTCGTAGACGCGGTGCAAATTCAAAAAAAGGAATTCGATAGGCAGAATGGCGCCTACTTGGTGAGGACCGTTGAGGATGGTGGCAAACCGCAGGAGGCGATGGTCCAGGGGCGTGAGGAAGCGTGCAGAATTCTTGACGAGGTTGCCGGGAAGTATCCGGAGGCCGACATTGAAATGCCGTCCGCAAGCAGCGATATGTGGAAGGCATTCAAAGGGGTGGAGCCTTCGGAGGGCTCTTTGAAGGACGGCTCTGGCACTGCGGACGATCGATCTGGCGCATCTCAAGCACCATCTGAAGCGGCATCCGATAGCAGCGACGATGGGGAGGCCGCTGCGCGCGGCGATGGCGTGATCGCCGACATGGATGCGTTCATTGCAAACGCCAAGCGCGAGTTGATTGTGCCAGATGACGCCTCTATTACGTTCAAGGTCGCTGATAAGCCAAACTATTGGGAGGGGGCGGCAACGTACGTTTGGTACGTCGAGTTTTATAAAGACGGAAAGGTCGTAGCGTCTGCGGAATGCGGCTCCGAAGGGTACCCATGTCGGTCGATTATGGCCTATCACGAGAGCTAGTAACTTTAACCGAGCCGTTTTGGCATTACAGCGCGCGCAGCTCTTATGCCTTTCCCCTTGTTCCATCCGACGAGTTTAGTTGCGGCTAAAACGGACGTTACGAAGAGTTGACCGAGAGGCCGAACGCGCTCGCCCGCTCAGCGGGTATGCCCCAAAAGGGCATCTGGGGTTCGAACCCTCCCGGTTCTTCGTCAGTTGACCAAAGGTGCGACATTATTGCCGCTCATCGGGGGTGGCTAAATGAGATGACTTGAGGGCTATAATTAGCCAAGCTAAGTTGGGGACAGATTGAGGCGCACAGGCTTTCGATGCGCCTGCCGACTCGGCAGTTCACAATTTATTAGACACGCGGAACGCGTGGTTTGGGATTAACGAAAGGAATCAGCATGTCACTGTTCCATAGCGATAACGAAAAGGAAGAAAAGCACAGCGGAATTCTCGGTGCCTTTTCTGTCGACAATATCAAATGGGAGCCTGGCAACGACGAAGATGCCTCGCTTGTCTCATTCCGCTATCCCTACGAGGATTTTCCCAACGGGTCCTATCTTCAGGTTGCGCAATCGCAGATTGCCGTTTTTACCAACAATATGGGGGCGGGCAGTTCTACTGACGCTACGGGTGCCGGCGATTCTCAGGTAAGCGTGTTTGTCGGACCGTGCAAGATCAAGCTCGACACGGGAGACAGCCGATTCGCCCCGTTCCGCAATGCCGCCCATTCGCTTACCGGCGGTAGCTCGGCGTTTCATTCCGTTGTGTACTTTATCAATACTAACTACATGAACGAGCTGCGCTGGGGCACGACCGAGCCCATCATCGTCCAAGACCCTGAGGAAGACGTCAACGTTCATGTTCGCGCCTTCGGTTTGTTTGGCGCGCATATCGAGCAGAATGACTCGAGCCTGGTTCCCATTCAGGTGAGGAAGTTCCTCGTTAAGGTCGTGGGCACGCGAGATCGCTATACGCGAGAAGAACTTACTTCCTTTATGCGGGCAAAAATCCTTGAGTATGTTCCTGACCTGCTTGCCAAGGCGATTGTTGACCAGGAGGTTTCCGTTCTTAAAATTGCGACGCATCTGAGCGACTTCTCGTCTCAGATGCAGGGCAAGCTCGTTAACTATTTCGATGAGTTTGGTCTCACGCTCGATAACTTCTCGTTCAACAGCATCAAGCCCTTCGAAGAGGATCTTGCTGCCATCAACGAGATGAAGATCCAGCGTAAGCGGAGCATTCTCGAGGCGCAGGGTAACGCTGCCCAGATGGACATCGAGTCCGAGGCACTTGCCAGGAAGCGTGCGCGCGAAGGCTACAACTATCAGCAGGAACGCGGCATGGACGTAATGGAGAGTGCTGCGGGCAATGAGGGGAGTGCCGCATCGGGCCTCATGGGAGCCGGCATGGGACTCGGTATGGGAGTTGGCATGGGCGGTGCATTTGGAGCTGGCTTCTCCAACTTGGCCAACCAGACCATGGGCGCTGTTGCTCCCATGGTTGGAACGGCTTCCGCGTCCGCAGGTATGCAAAACGGTCCCGTGTGTCCCAGTTGCGGAAACGTTAATCCGACGGGTGCTAAGTTCTGCCTGGAATGCGGACAAAAGCTCGAGCAGGGTGTTGCGTGTTTGGCGTGTGGGCATCTTAACCCGGTCGGTGCCAAGTTCTGCCTGGAATGCGGGAACCGGTTGATCTCGCCAAGGTGCCCGAGCTGCGGAGCCGAGTTGCCCGAAGGGACCAAATTCTGCCCCGATTGTGGAACTAAGATCCAATAAGGAGAAACAAAGATGAACGGTTCTGTTAAACGTGTCATTTTGGGCGAGGCAATCGTCTTGGTGGCGTGGCTTGTAATCATGTTTGTCTGCAAAAACGCGCTGATGAACCCTATCGTCTTTGCTATTTCGCTTGGCTTTGGGGTTTTGGCTTTTGCGGCGGCTTCGATTTCGGCTGCCATGTCCGATAAGCAGTCCACGGTCAAAAGCACGACCGAAATCCATTATTTGCCGGTCGCATCCAGCTGTGCCTACTTTGTCGTTGCCCTTCTGGCCAACACGTACTTTGTGTTTGCGGCATATGGGTGGGGCGGCAGCACGATTCCAGTCGTCGTAAACGTTGTCCTTCTTGCTGTGCTTGTCCTTGTGCAGATGGGTCTAGGCTTCAATGGCCGCCAGGTTGACCAAAAGGTTGCTGCCGTGGCCGCAAAGACGGTTCAAACGGCGCAGTTCGGATCGTATGTGGGACAGCTCCTCGCCGTGGCGCAGGACGCTCAGGTCAAAGCCGAACTCAAAGCGCTTAAGGATGACATCTCCTTTAGTTCCAACATGTCGCAACCCCATGTTCAAGAGATCGAGCGACAGTTCTCCGCAGCGCTTGAGGCGGTCTCGAATTCCATGAGTGCCGATGAGCCGGCAGATGTTACGGTTGGCCTTGTCCATGATGCGCGCAATATCTGGAAAAAGCGCAATGCGGCGCTGACCGCTGTCAAATAAGGGCTCGCGCTGCTTTTTGCCAGGGCACTTTGATGGTTGAAGTGGGGGAAGCTATTGGAAATCAACGGAATAACTTGTGAGGGCTGCGGCAGCACCGATGTCGAGTTTGACCCCGCAACTCGAAAGGTTCATTGCAACCAGTGCGGTCGCGAGATGTACTATTCGCGGGCGCGTCTGGGGGCCACGGGCAAAATCGCGTTTGCCAAGGACAATGCCATCAAGTTTTTTAAGGGTGGCAACTTCCCGGAGGCCCGCAAATTTGCCGCGGACGTGCTCAATATGATGCAAGACAACGCGGCAGCACAGTTTATGGTTGCGTACTGCGATGAGTTTTGCGAAGGTCTTTCGGGTTCGATGACGGTTTTCTTTAAAAGGGCCGAAGATATCCCTCTCGAATATGACGAAGTGCGTGACTTGATCGACTTGTTTGAGTCGACGCTCTACAACATGCGTGACTTTGAGGTTCAGATGGTATCGCTCGTGGTCGCCAATATGCAGAGCATGGAGGATCGGTCTCGGCTTGAGAGCTTTATCGATGCTGTGTGCCCGTTCTGCATAGCGCGGTATGCTTCGGAAGACTTTATGACCGCAGAGCGGGAGAGCTTCTATCAAGATATCGCCGCCAACTGCAACATACCCAAAACGTGTCTCGCACTACTCAAGGGCATTAGAGAGAACCCCGGGTCCCCCTATAAAACTGGTTCGTTTACGTTACGAAGAAGGACCTCGTACTTTCTCGAACACTATGTGGAGCCCGTCGGGCGCATCGTCAATTCGATGAAGGCAAGCCAATACAAACAGAAGTTTCTTGTGGCCTATCAGCAGGTGTCCGAGCAATACCGAAGCATGGCCTCTCAATAAAGCGGATGGCGGGTGCTTACTCGCTTAAAGCTATTGGATGATCTAAACAGTTCAAACTGAAAGGTGGTACAGATGAGTGATTCGGGATTAGATACTGCCCTTATCGAGCGCAGGATCGCCGCTATTGGAACAAAAGTTGACCAGATGACCACGAAGGTCGATAAGGTCGAATCCCAAATGGAGGAAGTGCGGAAGGACCTTAAAAAGCTCCGAAAGGACTTTCTCGAGATGATGCTCGAACAGCGTCGTACCGCCGCACTTGAGCAGGCGACTACGGAGCTCGTGAGCGTCCGGCAGGAGATGGACAAGAAGTTCGGCAACTACTCGGTGGTTCGAAACACCATGGTCGGTATTCTCCAGGCAACCGATGCAGCGCTCGTGCGCAAGGCGACGATTTCGACGGTCTCCGAGGAGTTAATGATTTCTACCCCGGACTACTGGCTGGCGCCTGTCCTGGTTGCCCTTGCGGCATGGATCAACAACAACCGAGATCTTGCGGAGCGCGCAATACGTGAGGCTGTCAAACGTGACAACGAGCACACGTCGCTTGCGATGGCTCTGATTTGCAGACGTAATAACCGCACGGCTACGTGCTACGAATGGCTCGCACGCTACTTCTCGACGCAAAACGCCGCCCGTATTGATGCCGATGCGATGGTCTACATTGATGCCTATATCAACGGTATCTTTGGCACCGACGAAAAGCACCTGTGCGATGACTATATGGCGGGCTGGATCGAGCAGATCAGAAATCAGAGCCCTGAGTTCGAGAATGAGCAGTCTAAGTCATGGGCGGAGTACTTTACCGGCTACGAGGAGGATATGAGCTCGAGATATCCGGCGCTCAAGGTGGTGGTCAAGGAGTTTGACTACATCAATAAGTATCTCGGAAAAGTCGAGGCAATCGAGAGCATCTCCAATGACTTCGCCGACCTCAAGGCTTCTGATGTTGACGAGAGGACGCTTGCCGAGCAGGTTGACAGGCATTTGATGGAGCTCGTTAACTCCGATGACTCCAAGGAGCGAAATTTGCGTCGTCAGGAGGAGTATCTTCTTGCGGTCAAAGCATTTGGCGGAGACGTGGACCGCGCCCGAGAGCTCGTCAATCGTCGGCGCGATGAGAAGCGTCAGCAGACGATGAACATCATCGACCAGATGACACGCTCGATGCGCGACCAGAGCGCGTCCGTGGATGTGCATAAAAAGAAGACCGCGATTCAGTTTTTGGGTTCCTATATCAACGATGGTTTCAACCGGTATCGCAAGAGCGATGTCCCCGAATTTCCGCAGGCGATCACCCTTGACTTCGACGGATGGACAAGCAGGGCGGTTACCGGCGATGAGGGTAATGCGCTGCGCGGCGATTATGTTCGCTATGTCGGTGAAGAGAAGAAAAAGGAGCTCGCTGAGCTTGATGTCAAGATCGCGAAGGGCAACAAGAGCTACAAGATAGCGGCCGTTGTCCTCGCTGTTTTGGGAGTGGCTCTCTTTGCATTTGTAAACCAGGTTATTGGCATTCTGCTTCTTGCGGGGGCAGGCTATTGTCTAGTAAAGACGAGCCTCTCGGGCAAGCAGCGCGCTGCGGAGGCAGAAGAGATTGAGGCCAAATACTCCAAACGCATCCAGGAAGGCTGTTCCGAGATCGATCTGGCGCTTAATCAGTGGAAGAGCGCGAAGGAAGCGGCGGCCGAGCGCAGCGACCTGCTTAAGCTCGATAAGGTTGCCTAGCCGATAGGATTGACTCGATAACCATGAATGGAGTGAAATAGATGACTGATGAAGTGACTGATTTCGACCATAACGATGCTGCGATGCAGGACTTCGATGCATTGAGCGAGCTCGATAGTCTGTTTGAAGAGGACGAGCGACTGAAGCAAGCTGAGAACAATGTTTTGACTCAAAATCTCTCAGGCTTTGCAAACTGCTTTCCCGATTGGGATTTGCATCCGCCGGTAGCGTAGAAAAGCGCTTGAAACACAAGCTGCGATCATTTGGAAACATCGATGTTTCTGCGGGCTAGAAGCCATGGGGCTTTTGGCCCGCTGTCTTTCATGTGCCGGTCGGCGGCATAGGGCATCAACCGTATTCTAGGTTCTTGGACGACAGGCCGACTCGCTTCGGATCGGGCGCTACACCAACTTTCTCGAGACTACCAATCTGACAGGGCCTCGTCCGCGTGTGGACGGGGCCCTTTTGCGTGGCCTTTTATGTCTGCTATACTGCTAGCAAGTAGGAAGGAGCCGCTATGGGAACGGCAATGGTGCAGCTCAACACACGAATCGATCCTATGCTCAAGGCTGGTGGTGATGCGGTCCTGACTCGCAATGGATTGGGGCCGAGTGATGCCATTCGCGCGCTTTGGGCCTATCTTGTCGAGCATCAAGCGCTGCCGGGATTTATGGTGGCGGATAAGCGCGAGGCGCCCCGTGCGGAGAGCCTGGCCGAGCAGGGGTGTGGCCTAGCTTTTTCCTCGTTGGGGCTAAGCGCTTCGGATTTTGCGCCAGCTGAATCGTCTGCGGAAGACTGGGATGCCGTACGCGATGATATGTATGACGCGATGATTGCCGACATGGAGGCGAATTGCCGATGATCGAGGCAAAGCGCCTGCTTGTGGATACGAATGTGTGGCTTGATTATTACCTGCAAGAGGGGGCATTCGACGAAGCGAAGCACCTGGTGGAGCTTGCCGAGGCAGGAAAGATTGACCTTCTGTACGCGCCAACGACGGCAAAGGATGCGTTCTACATTTTGCCTCGGCGTCTAGCCCGGCGGAATGCGAATGGGATTAGCGTGTCGTTTGCCTCGGCGTCATGGGCCTGCATCGAGCACATGATGCAGGTGGCAGCTGCCTCTCCGCTTTCGTTGGCAGAGTGCGAGATGGCGCGCATGCTTGGCAAGCGTATGCCGGATCTTGAAGACAACCTCATCATCGCTTCGGGCGAGACGGCAGATGTTGACTACGTGGTCACGAGTGACCGGCGCATGCTGGAGGCGATGCCCGAAGTTTGCCTGACGCCTGCCCGCGCACTCGATGTGATTGGAATCCTCGACTAACCTTGCCTGCCTCGTTTCGTTATCATATGGGGCATTGTGAACCTCATGCAACTTTGGAGGACGGTATGGCGGATAACGCCGAGATGCTATTCTCGCCCGAGCTGGTGTTTTTTGATTGGGAGTGCGCGACGCCGGATGAAATGTTTGCGCGGCTCGAGGACGAGCTTGCGCCTCGCGGCTACATTGCGCCCGGTTGGCTCGATGCCGTCCGCACGCGCGAGGATGCCTATCCCACGGGTCTTGCCATGCCGGCGGCCAACATCGCCATCCCGCACACCGATCCGGGGTTTGTGGCTAAGCCCTATATCGCGGTGGTGAAGCCCGCGGTGCCCGTGACGTTTAATGCTATGGCGGGCATGGGTTCCCCCGTGCCGGCGCAGATCATCATCAATCTGGGCATCGCCGAGCCGGGCGGCCAGGTCGAGGCCCTGCAATCGCTTATGAATATCTTTATGGATGCCGACGCCGCAGCCGATGTACTCGGCCAGACCACAAGCCAAGGCATGGTCGATGCCATCCGCCGTCACTTTTAGGGCCGGCACTTGGGGACTGTCCCTAACTGCCGGCAGAAAAGGAACGTCCCTAACTGCCAGCTGCCAGAGCTGTCCCCTTTGCACCAAAATGGTGCAGATTAACCTGTCCCCCATGCACCAGGTGTGTCGCGGGGGCCGCGTTGTGACACAATGGCGTTTGTTCGATTCGTGATGCGAAAGGCCAAACATGGCAAACAAGAAAAAGAACCCCGAGGCCGCGCCGACGCCCGAGCAACAGGCTCGCGCTGCCTCCAGCTCTCGTAAGAAGCAGCGCAAGACGTACGTGTCTAAGACCGTCAAGATCGTCCTGGTGGTTATCGGTGTGCTGGCAATGCTGCTTTCCGTCTCGGCCATGGCATGCTCCGGTCTTATGTCGCAGGCAGAGGATACCTCGAGCTACAAGCTTACCGGCGGCGTCGCCGCCACCATCAACGGCACCAACCTCACCGAGGACACCGTGACCAAGCAGATCATGAGCATGCGCACGTCCTATGGCTACACCAAGGACAAGGACTGGGCGCAGTATCTGGTCGACAACGACCTGACGCCCAAGAAGTACCGCAAACAGCTCATCGATTCCTACGCGCAGCAGATTTTGCTTCAGCAGGCGCAGAAGGAAAACGGCGTGACCGTCTCGGACGAGGAGGTCGAGAAGGCCTGGAAGGACGCCTGCAAGAGCGCCGGCGGCGCCAAGGCCTTTAAGAAGACCCTTAAGACCTACGGCTATACCGAGGACACCTACAAAGACTCGCTCAAGAAGAACCTGGCACAGCAAAAGCTTAAGGACGCCGTGGCGCCCACCAGCAAGCCCAAGGACAGCGAGATCGTCGATTACATCAACGAGAACCTGTCTAACTACAATGATGCCCGCCGCTCGTCGAACATCCTGATCAAGGTTGATTCCGACGCATCTGACGAGGACAAGGCCGCCGCCAAAGCCAAGGCACAGGAGTGCCTGGACAAGATCAACTCCGGTGAGCTGAGCTTTGAGGACGCCGTTGAACAGTACTCCGAGGACACCGGTTCCAAGGAGAAGAAGGGCGATGTGGGCTGGGATAAGCTCACCACCTTTGTCGACAGCTACCAGACGGCGCTCGAGGGGCTCAACAAGGGCGACGTGAGCGAAGTCATCGAGTCGACCTATGGTTACCACATCATCAAGTGCACCGACTACTTCCATGTCGATAGCCAGGTCGATGATATCAAGCAGGTACCCAAGGCCATCAAGAAGTACGTCTCCAACGTGGTGAAGACGCAGGCGGCCAGCACTGCATATAGCGAGTGGCTTGAGCAGTACAAGAAGGACGCCGACATCACCGTCAACCCCATGCCCAAGGACGTACCCTACAACGTGAGCCTGAAGGGTGTCACCAAGAGCTCGACCGACAATTCGTCGACGACTGAGTAATCATGGGGCGGTGCTCGCGCGAGTGTCGCCCGCACTATTGAGGAGGATTTGCAGATGACCAACGAAGAGCTGCAGCAGGAAATGATCGCCGCCATGAAGGCCAAGGACAAGGTTCGCCTGTCCATCATTCGCCAGGTTAAGGCCGAGGTGAAGAACATCGAGGTCAACGAGCGCCGCGATGTGACCGAGGAAGACGTCAACAGCATGATCAAGCGTCTGATCAAGCAGACGAGCGAGACGCTGGAGATGTCCATCAAGGCCGGCACCGACCAGGAGCGTACCGACAACCTGACCGAGCAGGTCAAGATTCTGGAGAGCCTGCTGCCCGCGCAGGTTTCGGGCGAGGAGCTCGAGGCTCTGATCGAGCAGGTCATCGCCGAGCTGGGCGCCACGTCCAAGAAGCAGATGGGCCAGGTCATGGGCGCTCTGGGCAAGGCCACCGGTGGCAACTTCGACAAGCCTGCCGCGGCCAAGATCGTCGGAGCCAAACTCGCGTAATTTGTTACGCGGTTTTACCAAACCGCGTAACGGCTCGATGCTGCAAACCCGTACACACGGCAATCTGACGTTCAATTTCAAGGGCGCGACCATAAGGTCTGCGCCCTTTCATTTCACGTCACCTTGCTCGCGTGTACGGGTTTTCGCTGACTTATGCTCAACAAGGGCGGTTGTACTATTTTCGGCGCTCATTGGGGACAGACTTAAATGAGTGCCCACTTCCCGGGTACTCATTTAAGTCTGTCCCCAATGAGTGCCTAATGAGTGGGTGGAAGATTGCGGGTTCTTTACGG
>OGZU01000227.1_pt1 | contig 17327 bp, 17 predicted proteins | sample 1576871 | NCBI WGS metagenome assembly OGZU01 (sample SAMEA3541580, study PRJEB24748) | human gut metagenome | biome: human gut; feature: human-associated habitat; material: faeces | place: China | collected 2012
GCGCAAATCTTTTTGTAGATTATTGTGATGGCTTATTCAAGGAATATGGAAACACGACAAGTAACGCCTTCGGCTAAGCGCAACTCCTACAGAGTTGCCTGGTTAGTGGGGGTAGCTACCCAGGGTAGCGTGCTTCGCCCGCAACCCTGGGCTGGGGAATCGCAACTCCATTACCTTTCCGCTCCGCGCCGGTGACCTTCGGTTCAGAGTTGCCGCTGCTTGGGAACTTGCTGCTATGTGGTTTGTTAGGATTAAGATGGTGGGTTATGGGGCAATCAGAGTATCAGACCAGTGGCTTAACCCAACCCAAATCCACTCTTCTAAAGTAAAATCCATGCAAGCCCTAATGACCGATTTGGGATAAAGCACAGCATTTCAATTACCCTTATAAGTCATGATGTTTCAGCATTTTGTCTTTTTTTCGTCACAGAATGAATTTTTCTGCTTTTTTTTTTTGTGGTTTCTCTTATTATTCATATCTTTACAGCCGTAAAAGCCTACAAACGCTATTAGTATAACCATAGTTCTCTAACACATCACGATATACCAGACCACGCTGCCCAAAGGAGGAAGCCAAACACCTGAAACGTTGGACTAAACTCAAAATGACATCATTATGACAAAGAAAGCAAAAATCTATCTGCTTCTGCCCTTGTTGGCCTTCTTGGCATCGTGCAGCAGCACCTGTTCGTGATAGACGGCTGCAAGTATCCTTGTAGAGTATGAGAAAGCAGGGACTTACAAACGAGATTATGCTTACCAGGGCAATTTCGGATGAAATCTAAGTTTCCATCCATTAGGTTCGGATGCCGATGATACCAATTATGTGATAGGTAATATTCTTGGATATAACACTAACAGGAGATACTTCAAATTAGAGAAATAATATTAACTGACAAATATCAAGCGATTATGAAAAAGATGATTTCTATGTTTGCCATTTCGGCGCTATTGGTTTCGATGGCAAGTTGCACCGACGACAACGGAAACGGCGGCAGTGGAAATGATGTGGATCTGAAGCCCATACCGCTGGCATACAGCCAGGTGCAGCAGACCGAGTTTGCACAGCAGAGCAACAAGTTTGCCAACAAGTTGATGGCCTTGCTCTCGGCCGACCCAGAGAAGCAGGGTGAGAACGTGTGCGTGGCTCCCATGAGTATGCAGTATGTGCTCTCGATGCTGGCCAATGGCGTTGACGATGGTGTGGCGAAAGAGATAGTGGAAGCCTTGGGGTATGACGATATAGAGAGTCTGAACCAGGAGAATCTGGCTATGCTCAACAAGTTGGGCGAAGATGACCAATACGTCAAGATAGGCCTAAACAACAGCGCCTGGTTGGACAAGAAATATACCTATCGGTCTGGGTTTAAGAGCACGATGGATCAGTATTACAAGGCAAACCTGAGCGTGGTGGATATTCGCAACAATCCCAAAGCAATGCAGCAACAGGTTGACGCATGGGCTAAGGAAAGCACCCAAGGACTTATCACTAGTTTCCCTTTGAGTATAGACGATAAAACAGAATTCATTGTAGTAAATGCAAACTATTTTGACGGTAAATGGTCTAATCCTTTCAATGCCGCCGAATCCAAAGCCCTTCCATTCTATGGCCTTGATGGCAACCAACGCAACGTGATGACCATGTGCAACACGGAAGAGGTGAACCACTATCAAGACGACTCGCTGCAGATGGTGGAAATGCCTTACGGACAGGGCTATTACAGCATGATGGTGGTGATGCCCAAGAAGTCGGAATACCTGAACGATATTATTGAGAAAGCCGACTGGTGGGGATGGCACAACCAGATGACCAAGGGCATGGCTATCATTCGGCTTCCACGCTTCTCGGCAGAGGCCAGTTGGAAGAACATTATGCACGCGATGGAATCTTTGGGTATGCCCTCACTTGACTGGGCTGGAATTCCTAAAATTATTAATGAATATAATAATACCGTCATTGACCTCATCGCCCACAAGGTGGCCATCCATGTAAATGAGAATGGCACAAAGGCAGCAGGTGTGTCGGCAGGGGTTGGCATCGACGGCGCTATGACTCCTATGCCCAATCTCTCCTTCGACCACCCCTTCATCTACGCCGTCCGCGAGAACACCACAGGTGCCATCCTCTTTATGGGTAAGGTGGTAAAGCTGTAAAAGGTAATAGACAATGAGATAAGACGGCATGGCTACCGCAGCCCCGTCTGCACAGTACTCGCCCCCATAGGTCAGCCCTACGGCTCCACCTATGGGGGCTTGCCGAATAAAAAGGTAAGACCCGATGGCGAGTCTTACCTTGCTATATCCTGTGTGCGTGTCTGTGGCTGGCGCGTCGGCAGTCTCAGTTGATGCGCATCACCTCCTGTATACCATCCACTTTCTTGATCCGGTCCATGATGAGTTTGACATCACTACGGTCGTGGACGCGAAGCTCTATCGAACCGTCGAAGATGCCCTCGTCGGCGGTGACAGTGACGCGGTGGATGTTGATGTCGAGCTCGTCGGTGATGACCTTGGCCACATCGAAGTTCATACCCTTGCGGTCGATGCCCTTGATTTCGACAGCCGCGGCCAGTACAATCTTGCCTTCTGTTTTCAGGAAGGACTGGGGGTAGGCCAGAGCGACGACGAGGCAGCCCACTGGTATCGGCGCGCTGCCGAACAGGGCGAGAGCGCTACGCAGTGCAATCTGGGCATCTGCTATGATAGACATTGCAATAATGGTCATGGATAGTCGTGTCTGTGATGATGGTTGCTGGCTCGTAACGTAAGGTACGAGGACACGTAACGTAAGGCACGAGCCCACGTTTCATACTATACGAGCCCACGTGCCTTATGTTACGAGCCGCCCGCTGTGGTCAGTGCGAGCGTGAATGGGCTCTGCGCGGCTGTGGCGATAATGACTGGCGTGCAGCCGGCAATTCCCGTCTGCTGGTAGGGCAACAAAAAAAGGTAAGACCCGATGTGGAGTCTTACCTTGCTATATCCTGTGCGTGCGCCTGTGGCAGGCATGGCGGCAGTATCAGTTGATGCGCATCACTTCCTGTATGCCGTCGACCTTCTTGAGCCGGTCCATGATGAGTTTGACATCACTACGGTCGTGGACGCGAAGCTCTATCGAACCGTCGAAGATGCCCTCGTCGGCGGTGACAGTGACGCGGTGGATGTTGATGTCGAGCTCGTCGGTGATGACCTTGGCCACATCGAAAATCATACCCTTGCGGTCGATACCCTTGATTTCGACGGTCGCATCAAAGAACATCAGCCGGTGCATATCCCACTTGGCGTCGAGTATGCGGTTGCCGTAGCTCGTCTTGAGTCGGCTCGCCACGGGGCAGTTGCGCTTGTGTATCTCGATATGGTTCTTGTTGTCGATGTAACCCAGGATGTCGTCACCGGGAATGGGGTGACAGCAGTCGCGGAAGAAGTATTTGCCGATGTGCTCTTCGTTGATAATGCACGGCTTCTTCTTGTTGAAACCCTCCTTGACGGTGACGGGCTCCACAGTGTTGTCTTCATCCTTCTTCTTTTTCTTGTCGAGTCCGAGGAACGACACGTACTTGCGCCAGCTGGAGGTCGAGGTGCTCTTCTTGTCTTTCTCGTTGAGCTTGTCTATGTCTTTCTCGCCGAGCAGGATGGTGCGCTCGCCGATGGCGAGGAACAGGTCGTCGTGCTTCTGCATGTCGTGATACTCGCAGAGCTTGTCCAGATTGGAGGTGGTAAGCTCGAAGTCGTTCTTCTTCATCCAGTCGGTCAGAACCTGCTCTCCCTTCTTCTGGATTTCACGGTTTTCGCGGCGCAGGATGGCCTGTATCTTTGCCTTGGCTTTGGCCGACGAGCAGAAGTTAATCCACGAGGGCTGCACGTGTTGTGCCTTGGACGAGAGGATTTCTACCTGGTCGCCACTCTGCAGCTTGTGGCTCAGCGGCACCAGCTTGTGGTTGACTTTGGCGCCGATGCAGTGGCTGCCGAGGAAGGTATGGATTTGGAAGGCGAAGTCGAGGGCGGTGCTGCCGGCGGGCATGGTCTTGATTTCGCCCTTGGGGGTGAAGACGAAAATCTCTGAGGCAAAGAGGTTGAGCTTGATGGCGTCGAGGAAGTCCATGGCGTCGGGCTGTGGGTCGTCGAGTATCTCCTTGATGGTGCGCAGCCAGTTGTTGAGTTCCACCTCGTCTTCCTGGATATCTCCGTCCTGGCTGTCGTTGCCCTCCTTGTACTTCCAGTGGGCGGCAAATCCCTGTTCGGCTATCTCGTCCATGCGGTCGGAGCGTATCTGCACCTCTATCCATCGTCCCTGCTTGCTCATCAGCGTGACGTGCAGGGCCTGATAGCCATTGGCTTTGGGGTGGTTGAGCCAATCGCGCAGGCGGTCGGGGTGAGACTTGTAGATGCGGCTTATGGCGACGTAAATCTTGAAACACTCGTTGATTTCCTCTTCTCTGACCTTGGGCGTGAAGATGATACGTACGGCAAGGAGGTCATAGATTTCTTCGAAGGTGACGTGCTTGGTCTGCATCTTGTTCCATATAGAGTATGGGCTCTTGACGCGGGCGATAATCTTGTATTTCACCCCAGACGCATCGAGGGCTTGCCTGATGGGGGCGGTAAATTCTTCGAAGAGCTTGTCGCGCTCCTCCTTGGTGAAGTTGAGCTTGTTGGTGATGTTGGCGTACTCCTCGGGGTGCTCGAACTTGAAACTGAGGTTCTCGAGCTCGGTCTTGATTTTGTTGAGACCCAGGCGGTTGGCCAAGGGGGCGTAGATGTACAGGGTCTCGCCTGCTATCTTGTACTGCTCGTTGGCGGGCTGCGACTCGAGGGTTCGCATGTTGTGGAGTCGGTCGCAGATTTTGATGAGGATGACCCTTATGTCGTCGCTCATGGTGAGCAGCAGTTTCTTGAAGTTCTCTGCCTGTGCCGAGGCATGGTCGCCGAAGATGCCTCCACTGATTTTGGTCAGTCCGTCAACGATTTGCGCTATCTTGGCACCGAAGATGTTTTCGATGTCCTCGACGGTGTAGTCGGTGTCTTCGACCACATCGTGGAGCAGGGCTGCGCTGATGCTGGTCGAGCCCAGTCCCATCTCCTCGCAGGCTATCTGCGCCACGGCGATGGGGTGCAGGATATAGGGCTCGCCCGACAGTCGCTTCACGCCCTTGTGGGCTTGGCGGGCGAAGTTGAAAGCCTTGTTGATAATATCTATTTTCTTGCGGTGGCGCGACGCGAGATACGTATCTTTGAGGTGCTGGAAGGCATCGTCTACCATCTGCTCTTCCAGTTCTTCTTTGGTCTTAGGCAACTGACTTTCCATATCCTTAGGGTTGTAGGGTTGATATACGAGGGTTTACTTGACTCTGATTTTCTTGCCGGCTCTGATGTTGGTTCCACTTATCTTGTTGAGCCTCTTGAGCTTGGCTACCGTGGTGTGGTTGCGGTGTGCAATTTCAGACAGCGTATCGCCGTTCTTGATGGTCACACGTCTGCTGCCTCTGCCTCTTCTGCCTTTGCGTCGGCTCTTGCTTTTGCTCGACTTGGTGTAGGTGGGCACGTCGTCGTTGACTTTCACCTCCTCGCGCTTGGACAGCAGGTCCTGGGCCTTGTAGGCGAAGATGGAGTCTTGATTGTCGATGAACTGGGTGATTTGGGTCGATGGCAACCTCAACGCAGACAGCTTGGAGGTGCCGTTGACGATATCGCGGCGATACTGGGGGTTGAGCTCCTCTATCTGGCGCACGTCCATGTTGAGCACATGGGCTATCTGCTCAAAGTGTACGTCGCGGTCTATCATCATGGTGTCTGTCTTGGCGGGCAGGTCGGTCTCCATCGGACAGATATTGTGGTCGCAGTAATAAGTCATGATGTAGTTGGCGGCTATGAAAGCAGGTACATAGCCTCTCGTCTCCTGGGGGAGATAGGGATAAATTTCCCAATAATCTGCTTTTCCGTTGGCACGGTGAATGGCCTTGTTGATTTTTTCAGGTCCGGCGTTGTAGGCGGCAATCACCAGGTTCCAGTTGCCGAATATCTTGTACAGGTCGCTCAAATACCTTGCTGCGGCGTAGGATGCCTTGACGGGGTCGCGGCGCTCGTCGACCAGCGAGTTGACCTCCAGTCCGTAGTTCTTGCCAGTCTTGAGCATAAACTGCCACAGACCTGTGGCGCCGACTCTCGATACGGCTTTGGGGTTAAGCGCCGACTCGATTACGGGCAGATACTTGAGTTCGAGGGGGAGTCCGTAGGTTTCCAACGCCTGTTCAAAAATGGGCATATAGAAATTCTGTGCGCCCAGCATGTAGCTTACCGAACGGCGTAAGCGGCTGCTGTAGCGGTCAATGAATTTCTGGACGATGTCGTTGTAGGGCATTTCTATCACCGACGGGATGCGCTTGAGCCTCTCCATATACTCCTCCTTGGTGTATATGGGATTGACGTTGGGCACATTGCAGTCTGTCGCCGGCTTCATGTAAGTCTTGGTGTTATACAGATGCAGCAGGCTGTCAACCTCTGTGATCATACCTTGCGGCAGTTCGATTACTTCTTCTTTTCCTTTGTCTGTTACCGTTATTTCAGTTTCCACGTTTTGGGCTTGGGTAGTATTCCATCCACACAGGGCCAAAACGCTCATAATCGCATATATTCTCTTCATTATATAATAAGATATCTTTTCTTGTTTGTCTTTTGTCTTCCCAGAGATAGTTCAGAATGTCAGCGAGCACTGCAGCCCCACTGCCGACGAGTTGAGCGGATTGTAGCTTGTCCATTCGCTGCGCTCCTTGATGACTGCGGGACTTACCTTCATACTCAGGTCTCTCGATATGTCAAACTCTGACAGCGACGCGTCAACGTAGGCGTCGACCACGGATATCAGATACACGCCAACCATGGCGAAGACACTCATGTCGCGCCACTTGCGGTATCTGTCCTTACGGTTCTTGAACAGTTTCTGGTAATATTCTTTGTTGCTGTTATCTATTTGGTTTCCCAAATAAAGGAATTTGTTGTAGCTTTGGGTGTTGGGGTCGTTGTCCATCAAGTCCATGTAGGCCTGGGAATAATCCTTGTACATCATGTTATTCCAGCGCAGCGCATAGGCACAGCCTACAAATCCACCGTAGATGATGGGCAGCTTCCAGTACTTTCGGTTGTATATCTGTCCGGCTCCGGGCAGCACCAGGGCAAGCCACATTGCGCGCTTGGTCTCTGGGCGCCACGTGCTCCAGTCTCTCTTCTTCTTCTGGGTCAGCGTGTCGGGAGTGAGGGTCAGCGGCGTCTCTGCCTGCACAGTCTGCGCAGTGTCGGGCGTGGAAAGAACTTCGGTAGAGATGGTTGCCTCTATGTCCTTGGTAGCCTTGACCGTGTCCTTGATCGCCTCGGCTGCGCCCTTTACCACCTTGACCGTGTCCTTCTTCTGCGGCGCGGGAGTGGTGCCCCAGTCGGTCTTCCGGCTTTGGGCAGCGGTTGTCAGGGGCATAGTCATGGCCATGCAAACCACCAGTATTATGAGATATAACTTAGTGTATGACTTCACGTTGATTAGCCTTTGAGTTTGTCGAACATCAGCAGAATACGCTCCAGCTCGCTCTCGTTGGCAAAGGGGATGCTTATCTTGCCTTTGCCCTTACTGGTGCAGGTCATCTGGACCTTGGTGGCCAGTACGCCTGAAAGCTGCTTGGACAGCGTGCCCAACTTCTCGCTGAGCGGGTTCTTCTGTATGTTGCTCTGGTCATTGTCCATCTGCTCTTCGTTCTTGATGCGCTTCACCAGTTCTTCGACCTTGCGCACCGAGTAACCGTTCTTGATGATGTCCTTGAAGAGCTTAATCTGCTGGGTAGGCGACTCGAGCGACAGCAGAGCGCGGGCGTGGCCCATGTCAAGCTCTTTCTTCTGGAGCGACATCTGGACCTGAGCAGGCAGCTTGAGCAGACGCAGATAGTTGGTAATGGCAGTACGGCTCTTGCCCACGCGCTCGCTGATGCGTTCCTGAGTCATGCCGCTACCTTCGAGCAGATGCTCGTAGGCCAAAGCGATTTCGATGGCGTTGAGGTCCTGGCGCTGCAGGTTCTCGACCAGAGCCAACTCCATCACGTTCTCGTCGTTGACGGTACGGATGTAGGCGGGAATGGTTTCAAGCCCAGCCAACTGGGAGGCACGCCAACGGCGCTCGCCGGCAATAATCTGATACCTGTCATCGGCCACCTGTCTCAGTGTGATAGGCTGGATGATGCCCAGTTCGCGTATGCTTGTAGCCAGTTCATCGAGAGCTTCTTGGTCAAACTCGTGGCGTGGCTGGTTGGGGTTGGGTTCTATCTGGTTGAGGGCAATCTCGTTGATGGTCGACGACCCGCTCGTCCTTACGTCTTCGGTTGAGATGAGCGCATCGAGTCCGCGTCCCAGCGCGGTGCCTTTGCCCGATATGTTGAATTTCTTGTGTGGAGGCATAGTCTTACATGTTTTTGTCAATGATTTCCTTGGCCAGGTTCAGATGGTTCTTGGCACCAGCCGATTCGGCGTCGTAGAGGATAACGGGCAGTCCGTGGCTCGGGCTTTCGCTCAGCTTCACATTGCGCTGGATGACAGTCTTGAAGACCAGCTCCTGGAAGTGGCGCTTCACCTCGTCGTATATCTGGTTGGCCAGACGCAGACGGCTGTCATACATGGTGAGCAGGAAGCCTTCTATCTCCAGTCTCGGGTTGAGCTTGCTCTTGATGATTTTGATGGTGTTGAGCAGCTTGCTGATACCCTCAAGCGCAAAGTATTCGCACTGTACGGGGATGATAACCGAGTCGGCGGCAGTAAGGCAGTTGACGGTGATAAGTCCCAGCGAAGGCGCACAGTCTATCAGTATATAGTCGTACTCGTCGCGCATGGGTGCAAGGAGCTCTTTCATCATCTTCTCGCGGTTGTTCTTTATCTTGAGCATTTCCACCTCGGCACCTACCAGGTCGATATGGCTGGGTATGATGTCGAGACCGTCGATGTCGGTGGTGTAGATGGCCTCTTTGACATCGGTATGGTCAATGATGCACTCGTAGAGCGAGCAGTCCACCTCCTTGATGTCTACGCCCAGTCCGCTCGAAGCGTTGGCCTGTGGGTCGGCATCTACCACCAGCACGGTTTTCTCTAAAGTTGCCAACGAGGCGGCCAAGTTTATCGTAGTAGTAGTTTTGCCTACACCGCCTTTCTGGTTTGCCACAGCTATAATTTTTCCCATTTCCTATGTAATTCTATCGATTATTTAGACTGCAAAGATACATATTTTATATGATATAGTCGTATTCTTGGCCCTTTTTTCGTACTTTTGTAGCGAAAAAATAACGAAAAATAATGAGTATTAATAAACCACTGATATTGGTATCCAATGATGACGGCTACGATGCCGTGGGTATTTGTTCGCTTGTCGAGATGATTGGCGATATGGGTGAGATTATCGTCTGCGCACCCGACTCTGCGCGCTCGGGCTTTTCCCGCGCCTTCTCTGCCACTGTCCCCCTGCGCCTGACGCGCCGCCACAATATGGGCGAAGTCGAGGTATGGTCTACCAACGGCACCCCCGTCGACTGTGTCAAACTGGCTGTCGATGAGCTCTGTGGAGGACGCACTCCCGACCTTGTCATCGGCGGCATCAACCATGGCGACAACTCCACCGTCAACAACCACTATTCGGGCACCATGGGAGTGGCTGTCGAGGGCTGCATCAAGGGCATCCCCTCGGTGGCGTTTTCCAACTGCGACTACAACTCCCAGTCGTCGCAGACCCACCTCACCCACTATGTGCGCCGCGTGGTAGAGCGGGTGCTGGCCGAGGGACTGCCCAAGGGCGTCTGCCTCAATGTCAACTTCCCCGACCGCAAGACCTTTGAGGGCATCCGAGCCTGCCGCATGACCTTCGGCGAGTGGGTCAACGAGGTGGCTCCCCAGCGCCATCCTCTCGGCTATCCTTACTACTGGATGGTGGGCCATTACCGCAATGCCGAGCCCGATGCCCAGGACACCGACCAGTGGGCACTTGCCCACGGCTATGTGGCTGTTACCCCCACCACTATTGATGTTACTGCTTATCAGATGATAGATACTGTAAACAACTGGAATCTATGAAATACTATCTTATCGTAGGCGAAGCCAGCGGCGACCTGCATGCCAGCCATCTCATGCAGTCGCTCTGCAAGTACGACGCCGACGCCCAGTTCCGCTTCTTCGGCGGCGACCTGATGACGGCAGTCGGCGGCACCCGCGTGCGCCATTACCGCGAACTGGCCTACATGGGCTTCGTGCCCGTGCTGCTGCATCTGCCCACCATCTTCCGCAACATGGCTATGTGCAAGCGCGACATTGTGGAGTGGCAGCCCGACGTGGTCATCCTCGTCGATTATCCGGGCTTCAATCTCAATATCGCCCAGTATCTGCACAGCCACACCCGCATCCCCGTGTTCTACTACATCTCGCCCAAGATATGGGCGTGGAAGGAGTGGCGCATCCGCAACATCAAGCGCGATGTTTCCGAGCTCTTCTCCATCCTCCCCTTCGAGGTGCCGTTTTTCGAAGAGCGTCATCATTACCCCATCCACTATGTGGGCAACCCCACTGCCGACGAGGTGCGCAACTTCAGGGCATCCTACACCGAGTCGCGCCAGGATTTCGGCACCCGTCACCAGCTCGACGACCGCCCCATCATAGCCCTGCTTGCCGGCAGCCGCCGACAGGAAATCAAGGACAATCTGCCCATGATGATTGCTGCCACCGAGCGGCTGCTCGAACGGCGCGGACTTACCCGCCAGTACCAGATGGTGCTGGCAGGAGCACCCTCGATAGACGATGCCTACTATGCGCCCTTCCTCGAGGGTCACGATGTGGCGATGGTGCGCAACGAGACCTATCCGCTGCTCTCCCATGCCGTGTCGGCGCTCGTCACCAGCGGCACCGCCACCCTCGAGACGGCACTCTTCGGCGTGCCCCAGGTGGTGTGCTACAAGACGCCGGTGCCACGGCTCATCCGCTTTGCGTTCAACCACATCATCCATGTGCGCTTCATCAGTCTGGTCAATCTCATTGCCGACAGCGAGGTGGTGCCCGAGCTGCTTGCCGACCGCTTCACCCTCGAAGGCATCGCCGCCCATCTGGAGCGCATACTCCCTGGCGGAGCCGACCGCGCCCCCATGCTCGAGGGCTATGCCGAGGTGCAGCGACGGTTGGGCGACGAGGTGGCACCCGACAATGCCGCCCGCATTATGATAGACAAACTCAGCCAGCGATGACCCGCCCTCGGGCTCTGCCCCTATGGCTGCACCGCTGTTCCGTGCCCCTTGCGGGCTGTCCGAGTGGCTCCATCGCAGTCTCGGTCATAGACATCCTTCTGCCGACCCTTTGGGTATAAACGAAAAACAATCTGCCAGCGCTCCAGTGGCTGGCAGATTGTTTTATTATTTTTGTTGTCAGGGGTCACGCCTCTTTCCGTCGTCACCCGGCGTGTGGTGCTGCTCCTGCAGCGTTCACACGATTGTGATGAAAACCGGTTCGCCTGCTTTGCGGCTGTCCAGTATCTTCATTATCTCTTCCATGGCTATGCGCGAGTTGAGCACCATGCCTTTTTTCCGGTTCTGTCCCACGAGTATGCACCCTTGCGTGTCTTTTGGCGTATTGCCCGAGTGTATGCGCACACCATCGAAACCTGGCACGCCGAGCAGCAGAGGCAGCCACTTCTTGAACTTGGGCGACTTGGTCACCACCAGGGCATACCGCCCTTCGGGTATGGCTGTTTTTCCCTTCTGCTTGCGACCGCCGTGGGCCAGGTCGCGCCACGTGGGTTCGAGCGTGTCGCAGATATACTCGTTGTCTATCTCCATCCGACCTATGGTGTAGTCCTTGCGTCGGGCTATTCGTGTAAGTTTGATTTCCATTGTTATCCTGTAGTTTGTCTGTTGTGTTTCAGTCAGTGTGTTTCTCAGTGTTTTTTCATGTAGAGTGCTATCAGTGATGCTGTCATCAGAGCCTGCAGCCACAGTTCTTCGTCTGCCAGTATGGTTTGGGCTGCCGTGCGGTGTCGTTGTTTCCATCTCTGCCATGTTGCAGCTATCGCTGTCCACAGCCTGTTTCTTTTTCTTTTGTTCTGTTTCATGTTACCTGTTAGTTTTGATTAGACACTGCAAAGTTAAGCACTTCCAACTTTGCCATCAACGATATAGTGTACATGAAATATAACAGGTGTGTAACAGTGGTGACAGCCATGGCCATCGCCCTCGTGGCCTCTGCCTATCTGTATCTTTCTACCATCATCCCGATGGCTCTGCGGGTCTCCTCGTCGTCTATCAGCGCCCGGTTTATCGACGACCGCATGTCTCTTCCGTTCAGCGCCATGCGTCGTCCGTATTCGGCTTGCGACACCGCGTCGTCATAGATGCCCAGGTCTATGAGCCTGCCCATGACCTGGCAGACAAACCGTGCGTTGAACAGCGTGTCCTTGGCGCCGTTGAGGCGGGTGAGCCTTAGGGCATACTGCTCGATGATGTCGCTCCAGAGCGCATCGGCCCTCGACAGCCATCCCGGGGTGATATATGGGTTGGCGCGACTTATATATTCGATGGCGGCAAGTCTTATCTCCTCGTTGGCGCCGTCGGCGGCATCGGCATGGACGAGACGGTCCAGCAGCAGCTCGGCGCTGACAAAACGGCGCAGTATGCGGCGGGGTATCTGCAGATAGTAGGCGCGTGACACAAAGTCGGCCACCGACAGCCGATACTCGTCGTGCAGCCCGTGGGGCATAGCCTTCAGCGCCTGCTCCATCTCGTGGCGGTCTATGCCGCCTATGTGTCGCAGCGCGTCGGCCACGCCCGCACTCTGCGCCAGTCTGCGGGTGATGTGGTGGGCTATGTCTGCACACACCTCGTTGTTGCCCATCTCGGTTATGGCCACATCCATGCGTCGGCCATACTCTGCCAGCTGCTCGTCGCCGCTCGCCAGCAGCCTGTCGGCTATGGTGCGCCGCGTCTGCGAAGCCTCGCCACTCAGATCATAGCGCATCCCTTGCATATATCGCTCTATGTCTCTGCACAGATTGTCGCTCGCCGCCGTGTGGTGGCTCAGCTGTGCCAGCACATGGCGCTGGAGCATGTCCTGGCGCAGTTCGTCGTCGCCCAGTCGGGCTATGGGTATATGGCTCCAGGCTTCATCCCATTCGTCATATCGCCCGTCGCTCATCAGGGGTTCTATGTATATCTCCTTGTCCACCTCTATCTCGGCATGACACCGGCAGGAGTGAGTGTCGGCAGCGGTTATCACGCCGTAGAGCAGCCCATACTCCGTGGCGTCGAGATAGGCGGCTATGCGGTGGCAGTCGTCGTTGTTGACATACGCCACCACCTCGCTGTCTATGCAGGCAATGGCGGCCTCGGGGTTGCGGTGGTTTTCACGGTCGCGCATCAGCACCACCTCTCGGCCTATGGCCCGAGCCAGTCGCTCTTCGAGCTGTGTGCCACGCCATGCGTGATGTCTGAAACCTACGAGGGTGCAATGGATGGATATCATATCTGTCGCGTGTGGTTGTGGGTAATTGTTTTCATCTTACATGGTCTTGTCTCTTGGGGCGTCTTGCACTCCGTCGTTTATCGCTCTGCACATCATGTGGTATGTATAGATATACACCGCTGTGCTGCTGACCTCAATGATGATGTTTACGCAGGTGATGGCTGTCTGTTGCGTGTTTTCTGCCAGGTAGAACACAGCCGACGGGATGATGTTTGAGCCTGCCAGCCATACGAGGAAAACTATAACAAGGGCTATGCCCAGTTTGTGCATATTCCCCTTATACTTGCTGTACAGATGGCAGCCTGCCATCAGCGATGCGATGACCGAGAGCAGTCCTATTGTGCCTTGTATCCAGGTAAGCACGGTCACCATCTGGGGTGTCTGTCCGTCTTCCGTCATCGTCACCAGGTCGTACCTGAGGCATAGCCCCAGGATGAATGTGAGCATATAGCATATCGTCACCACTTTGCTGCAGTATCGTAGCAGTCTTGTGTCTGCAGGTAGTGCGAGGCTGAACATTGCCCATAAGACAATAGGGGTAAGCCGCAGCAACAAATGCTCTACGGTAAGCACCGTTCGGCCCATGCTGATGGGCATGCCGAGTTCTCCGCAAACGGAGATGGCCAGCGAGAGAAAGGCGAAGATGCAATATGCATACATGGCATATTGTGCAGTGTGGTATATTATTATAGGTATACTTTTCCTTGTTCTTGTCATAAACCTAAGTTTGATGATTTATCGACGGCTTATCGTGAATAAAGTTACTGCAAAGGTAGCAAAAAAAATCATCATCCTCTTCCTTCCGCACCTTATTTCTCTATAGCGGTCCTACAGACACCGTCGGCACATCTGTCTCCACCTCTGTCATCATTGTCTGCCAGTAGGGTAGTGCCGCCATGCCACTGGTTGCGCCAGTCAGCGCGTCGGGTCACGCTATCCATGTCCCCTCAGTCGTGACATGGATAATATTTCTCCGCCACGGCATCCACTGCGTTCCATCTTCCCGGCACGGTGGCGTAGTGTCTTGCGCCGTGATCATACCAGTCCAGGCCGTGGGCGCGGTCGAGCTCTTTGCCTATGTATTTGTAGGGTTGGGTGGCCATCTTACTTCTTGTCATTTTTCTCATTGAGGGACTTATCCTTTTCTACCATATATCTCACTTCATATATCAATTTGTTGATCCTTTTCAACCATCTTTTCCTGTATTTTTCCCTGTCAGCCTGTGCAACATAACTATAAGGGCTATCAGAATTGTCCAGATACCCCATATTCTCTAAATAAAACTGCTGATGCCCATGTTTTTTGTAGATAACCAAACTGGCTAAACATAATGGAGGGACAAAATTAAGGTTGCCTTCGCTTTGGATGACTCCACATTGCCATATATATTTATAAGCAAAGATTTTTCTGCCATCTATCCTTCCTTGTCCTGCTACAAATGGCAAATAGTTATACACGCTGGTCACATCATCTGCCGTAAAGACTTCTTTGGGGCGGGCTACACACCAATATTCATAGATGCTGTCGCATTTCACAAAAACGATAGAAGAGATATAGCTTGAATCATCCAATATGTTGTACGCCTCTGGCGATTCTATGCCCATTGAGCAAATAATAAAATCGCTATAAGACTCAGCATATAGGCTACAGATACTATCTATTATCAGACTGTCTATTACATTACCCTCATTCATTGACAGTAACCTATAACCGTCTCTGCCAATATTTCTTTGGCTACTGCATGCAAGCATAAACATGCATGCCATAGTTCCTATCATATATCTCTTCATTATGCCTATTTGAAAAAGATCCATCGGTGTGCAAACTTTCTTCCTGGATTAAAGTTTACACTGCATATTGCCATGCCGTGTAGACTTGGCTAGTTTAGCCTGCATTATTCATATTCCTTATGTCTGTAGTATTTCATTAGTTCTCCTGTTTCTGAAAAGACCATCATATATACATAGTAATATGGCCTGTGCCCAATTGTAATTGAGGAAAAGTCTTTTAATTTCTTATAATTTATATTATCTCTTATATAGAGTGTTGCTGTCAATATGTTGTTATATATGATGGAAAAGAAAACGATAGGCCTGGCATATATCCAAGTCTGTTGTTGCATGGTGTGAAGCACAGGCGAAAATTCACTTGTATTAATCCTCGTCATTGCATCATATAAGGTCTTTTTTTCTTCCTTGGTTAGCGACTTGTCTTCTATAAAGAAAATACTGGCCATTTCATCAAGTTGGTCCGATATGAATACTGAGTTCGGATATAGATTCAAATCCTTGATTATACAATCATATGCCTTCTTGTAGCATACGCTATCGGTAGTGCAGCACTTTGCATTAGTGGCGATGGCTATTAGCACTATTATGCCAAGCAGATACTTCATTTTATATACCCCTCCTCATATTTATAAAACTTTTTCACTTTCCCTCTTTTTGATACAAAAAAAAGATAGGCATAATAAGGTCTTTTGTACCTTTTTGAAGGTAATACGAATTTCTCATACTCTACATTTCCCCTTATGTCATTTCTTAAATATACTTCCGCCATTACCATATTTTTTATCAATTTAGAAAAGAAAACAATGTATGCGTTCGAACAACTTGCTTTTTGTTGCAGATAGTTTAATTCTTTGCTGTATTTGGGAGAATACCAAACCCACTGCAAGTATTTGACATCTTTAATATCGGCATGTTTTTTTACTATTTTTTCAAAATAAAAAGCACTTGCTTTTAGGTTTATTAGTGTATCCGTCACATATATGGAGTTCTGTGGTAAATTTAGGTCTGTGATAATACTTTTGTATATGTTACCATATATAAGTTCTGTTCTTCCTTTTCCAAAAAGCGAAAGAGAAAACAGAAATATTGATGTGACAACTATTGTTCTATTCATTTGTATGATATATATTATTTATTTCTTAGTGGAACATCACCATCTTTAAGGTGTCTTGCAGATGATTTGTCAAATGGAATATAGTTAATTCCCCCTATAGATATACTTGGATAACTTTCCCTATTGCCCATATTAAGTCCCACTGTATTTAATTCTTGGCGTATAGCATTCATCCTATCAACAACATCACCCGTTTGAAAAGGTATTGACAGATCTTTGAATGCCCCTCCAGCCGAGGTGTGAAAAGTTTCATGTAAGAAAGTCATTCCCCATCCCAAAGTTCTAGAATCTACATTGTTAGAGTTCTTTATAAAAGATGTTATTTGCGAAAAGCCCAAATTAATCCAGTTCCCATCATGCGGGGTTGCGGAATTCTTTTCCATGGAAAATGTTATTGAAATATTTCCTCCATTTATAAGTTTTATAATTTGTTCTCTGGCTATTGCACTAGATGATTCTACGGAGTTAATAATGGGATGCCCTTCATAGTCTTTAGCATATGTCATAACACCATTTGGAGAAGTGGAAATAGTTAATCCTGTTAAAAAAGAAAGGTCTGTGTTTATTTTATCGTTTACATTCGTATTGTAGATTTTGTCAAGAATTAGCACTTGCTTCATATCTATAGTATCACCAGTAATATCAGTATAGTTCACAGGGTCATCTCCACACGATGCGTAGGGCGACGTGCCGTAGTACTTCTCGCACATCGGGTCCATGGTGTTCCACCTTCCCGTAATGGGGTCGTAGTGGCGTGCACCGTGGTCGTACCAGTTGAGGCCGTGGGTGTGGTCGAGCTCCTTGCCTATGTATTTGTAGGGTTGGGGGGCGTGGTCACTCTCTCTGCTTCCGGCTATGGCGAAAGCAGGGAGGCTCAGAGTGGTCATGAGCCCCAACAGCATTATGACAA